>CENP01112379.1_pt1 | contig 82865 bp, 88 predicted proteins | sample 361281 | NCBI WGS metagenome assembly CENP01 (sample SAMEA2591122, study PRJEB7988) | marine metagenome | biome: marine biome (ENVO:00000447); feature: deep chlorophyll maximum layer (ENVO:xxxxxxxx); material: saline water (ENVO:00002010), including plankton (ENVO:xxxxxxxx) | depth 70 m
AATCAGATGATAACAAAAGACGGCTAATTGCGCCTAGTTGGAAAATATCTTAATTTCAATACGTTATTGAATTTTATTATAAATAAAGTTTAAATAACTCGTTCGAATTTATTCTACCAATTTTGGCTCTATCTCGTTCACTAATACTGGCGTTATCAAACCATAAAGCCGCTTCCTCAATTCCTTCAAAAGGGTAATCACTTGAAAATAATATACGGTCCGAGCCAATTTCTAAAATCGCATCAATTAGAGTTTGTGTCCGAAAGTTTCCAGATGTTGTTATGTAAAAATTTGCATTAAAGTAATCCACTATTTTTTTCTTTGCCGGATACCTAGGTTTAGCTTTAACCCAGCTATTCCTGTGATCAACTCTCCACATATTATAGGGTAATCCTTCCCCCATATGGCCTAAAATAACTTTAATCTTGGGATATTTATCAAATAAGCCACTACACATTAAACGCAAAGCGTGCACAGCTGTTTCCTGTCCAAATGCCCAAGTTGGTCCTAAAAGCCATGGGTGTCCTTCGTATATTTGGGCCATACTAGGTAAAGGATTTCTTGGATGAAGGTAAAATGGAACATCAAGTTTTTCTAAAACGCCCCAGAATGGCCAGTATTGTCTTAGATCCAAGTAAATTGCACTATCTATGTTCTCAATTTGAGAAAAACCATTAACCAGGACCCCGCAGAAGTTTAAATCTTCAATACACCTTTTTAACTCTATCGTGGCTATTTCTGGGTCCTGCATTGGAAGAGCACCAAGGGCACGAAAACGATCCGGTCTTTTGGCAACTTGTTCCGCTAATAAATCATTTGATTTTTTTGCAATTTCGATCGCTTTTTTAACATTCGGAATTCCCTGAATGGCCGGTGCATTTAATGAGAGGATCATCACTTCCATTCCATATTTATCCATAAACCTTAGCCTTTTATCGCTAAAATCAAGTAAACGATACTTTAATTCAGGCCATACACTGGGGTCCAGAAATCCATTAGAGTCCTCAATTGTATCTTCAAATGAGAAATGTTCCTCTAATCCAATCTTACCTTCCATGGAACCTCCATTTTTTATACTGAAAAATATACAATATTATTTAAGACTATCCGACGTCTAACTATATTTAAGTTTACTAGAAATTGTGATGTTAATCTCGCCGATCTACAAAACGAGGGGCTTTGACTGAGTTTTCAAATTCTTTGGCAAGAGTTCCTCTATTTAGAATAACGACTTTAGGTGTAATCTCAAATTTATTTCTGGTATCGTTAATTATTTCAGAAGAGAGTTCTGTCGAATTTCCAGAATGCAGAACTTCAATTGAAAGACGCAGAAGATCCATATCATTTTCAGTAATAATTTCTGCTTTAAAGTCTACTAGATCTTGATACTCAAAAAGGAAATCCTCTAATTCCGGGTGATTAATATTAATACCTCTAACTTTAAAAAAGCCAACAGTTCTATGGGCATGTCTGATTACAGGGAAAATGGAGTAGGGACCATCTGTGTCATCTCCAATTTCTTTATAAGTAACTATATCACCAGAGCTCCAACGAATAAAAGGTGTCGCGTTATTGGTAAATAAAGGAGTTACTATTAAATTACCTTCCTCACCTTCTTCGACGGGTAGGCCAGTTTCAATATCAATTACTTCAATATAAAATAAATCAGTCCATATATGGAACCCATCGCGTGCTCTAGACTCTCCCCCCATCATTCCACACTCTGTCATACCAAAGCCATCCCAAACTTCCGCGCCCCACATACGACTTATTTTAGCCCTTTTGGCATCTGACATTGGTTCCGCCGAGGTTAGAATTGTCTTAACGGACGAACCAACTAGGTCTATTCCGTGATCTTCAGCCATATTAGCAAGGTGTATTCCATAACTTGACATGCCCATCCAAACACTGGGCTGCAATCGATTAATAAGATCAATCTGGAGTAAAGATGGTGTGGAATTTCCTGCCCCAGCCCAATTTACACCAATTTCTTGTTGTTGACACGCCCGCGCGTAAACATGACCAACTGGATGAATTCCAAGAGGGAATGAAATTTGTGCGGTATCTTTTGCGCTCAAACTTGGCCCTAGTAAATTCCGGGCAAATGATAAAATACAGTAAGGTAGGTCTTCAAATGTACGAGGATAAAATAATGGTATTCCAGTGGAACCACCAGACCTCCAAAGTTCAGCGATATGACTTTTAGGAGCGTGGCAAAAATCTAAAAAAAATCTGTCTGGTGGAATTTTTCTTAGTTCGTCTTTCGTTAATATGGGAATTTTCCGCCATTCTTCTGGATCATCTAGATTATCTTCGTTAATATGATCTAAACGCCCGCGATGAAAATTGGCCTGTCTAGCTCTCTGAAGTGCAATTTTTTTTCGGGTGCTTTGGATTCTATAAATCTCGTCTCGTGAAGATGGAATTTTCATTAAATTATGCTTGGTCATTTCATTTCTCCATTATTCCAATCCAACGAGATTGAGCCAAATAATTGCCTTCGTCCTCTCCATCAACCATGCTCTTAAGGCGTATTTTTTTCTCTGGAGTTTCCTCAGCTATAAAGTCAAGCGACTCTTTTAAGAGCGACTCATAATCTTCACCGACTGGGCAAACATCTTGACACCTTCTACATCCAATTACTGCCCCTGCGCCCCTCAATATGCTTTGCCATAAATTAAAGCTATCTTCAGAGCGTATTAATTTTTTTTGTTGTTCAGCGTCTGTTTGGTCGATAACATTTCCTAGAAACTCTGTTAATTGTTTAAATCCATGGGGATTACGATAAGTATCACAACTCTCCCAATCACGATCCCATTGTCCAATCACATCACCCGGGCAGGCACTTAAGCATCTACCGCATTTTGGACCCTCGCAAAGAGGAGTTTTCATTGGTTGATCAGCTTCAACTTGCGCTGAAGTAAGTACCGCGATTAAAATTACCCGAGGGCCATATTTTGGCGTTAATAGTTGAAGATTTAACCCTAAAGTGCCTAACCCTGCCTCAACAGCTGCATGATCCATTGATAGAAGGGGTGAAAGATGTTTGTTAGGATCACCATCATATTTCCATGGATCTACATGAGTCGGTGGCACGATTAAAGCCGGATAGCCTTGCTTTTCTAACCATAGCACTAATTCAAGGGCCGTTTCCTCTAATGCGGTTATAGCCAATTCATCATTATAAAATTTATGACGATTATCCCATGCCGGTATCTTTGAGGTGCCAACACTAAGGCGTCGTGCCATAACGATTACGCGATCTGCATCGTGATCCGTGATGTCGGATGGTTTTTTTGGATCTTCTGGAAATGGCGGATACTCATCCATTTTTTTGCCATCGGCTATTCCAACTAAATCAGCTCCTAAGTCGAGAGCTTTTTGTTTTATGTCAACAGCCGAAATTGGAGCTTTAAAAACTGAAACCATTTAACGAATATCCTCTTTTGTTTTATTCTTTTTTTGTTCCACTTCTTTTTTAAATTTTTGCATCTGACGACCTACAATTCCCTTGTAGCCCTCAGTTCCAACCCAGCGAATATTCCAATCATCTAAACCATCAATTTTTTTACCATTTTTTCGCGCCTCTTTAAATCTTTTAGCTTTTTGAACCTTTTCAGCAGTTTTTTCTGGAATTACTTTTTGTGGTTCCGCGAGAAATGCATGATAATCATTGCCTACAGGGCATACAGCTAGACAACGAGGGCAGTCACCAAATGAACCAACAACGCGCAACAAACCCTGCCAAAATCCAAATACATCCCGTGATTTGAGGTCAGATTTTTTTTTCTCTTTATCACCATCACAAAAATTCTTAAAATAATTTGTCGCTGTCATAAAACCAAACTCCTGCGCTTCAACAGCACAATTTCGCTTATTTATTCCAAAATGTTCAACCGCATCAGTCGGGCATGAATAAAGACAACGAGAGCAACTTTCGCCAATACAAACCTGTTCAGTCATTGGTGAGTCCGGGTCTAACTCTAATTCTGTTAATATTCCGGTTAGATATACTCGTGGTCCAAATTCAGGTGTTAAAATATTAACCTCGAGGCCAAAAGTTCCAAGGCCTGCCTCTATTCCAAGATGTCTAGTAGATAGGTACCCATAACTAGCTGATTTCATATTCCAATCTGTTTCTTGTGCCGCTGTTACAAAACTCGGATAACCCTCTCGCTCAAGACCATCAGCTAATTTGTATGCTATTCGATCCATCCGTCGCAATATCAACATATCCATATATTGGACTGGAATATTTTTCTTGGCACGAAAAGCAGCCACAGGAATATGATGGACGATAACTATAACGCTTTTACATGATTTAAGAATTTTTGCCGGCGTTTGCGGCCAGCGGGGATCTGGTGGAAATGCATTTAAAGTTTTCGCAGATGCAATACCCACTAAATCAGCGCCTAAACTAAGAGCAAAGTCTTTCACTTGCTGGGAATTCAAAATACGGCCCCCTAATTTTGACTTCTCGCATTGTTAACTAGATCGACGAGAGCCTGATAAGGCTGCGCTCCCACTAAACCTGCACCACCCGCTAAGAAAGTTGGTACTCCTGTTATACCCAAATTACGAGCCTTAGACCAATCTGCATCTACTTGTCCTTCAAAAGTTCTATTTTTTAATACCTCTTTTACTTCTAATTCATCAAAACCAAGATTGGCGGCAATATCGATAAGCACCTGCTCATCACCAATATTTTTTTGATGTACGAAGTAAGACTCATAAATCTTGTTATGAATATCTTCACCATTTAACTGAGTATCCGCCCAACTTCCTAATTCTTGCGCTAAACGGCTATTATACGTCATGTCTCGATTCTTATACGCTAAACCCTCATTATCCATTAGCGATTTCATTTTTCGATTCATCTGGTCAATATCTTTTGTAGGACCAAACATTTGCTGCAGTGACTGGCCTTCTGGGGGTGTTTCTGGATGTAATGGAAAATGTACAAGTTCAACATCTACATTATGACTTTGTCTTAGTTTTTCAACGCGAACCGTGCTGAGATAACACCAAGGTCAGACATAATCAGTGAATAGTTCGATTTTAATTAATTTATCCAACGCAGTCCCCGTTTAATCTAATTCTTTATTAATTTAACAGTATATTGCTGATTTAATCAATAGTTACAATAAATTAGATACCAAATTATATAAAAGATATAAAATATTTCCCAAAGTTTAAATTGCTATGAAAGCTATTCCCGTAAATATTAATAGGAAATTTACAAAGTACTTAAACCAACTGATCGGAAATCTTTGGAAAATATTCTTTCCAATAAAGCTTCCTAAAATGAAGGTTGGGGCTAAAATAAGAGAAAGAGACAATGCTTCACTTGAAATTTGATTGTGAAATCCAAGAGCGGCAATAAATACAACCGTCGTGACCAAAACTACAATAATTATATTAGCTCGTTTTACTTTTATCGGTTCTTTACCTGACATTAAATAAATAACCACTATTGGACCCGATGGAACACCTAACGCCCCCAAAAACAAACCTGCTAAGGCACCGGCAACACTGCTAGCAATATAATTCTTTGGACCTGAATAACTCCAACCTAATAAAAGCAATATGCCCGAGATAAGCACAAAAAGTCCCATTCCACGAATAATGAGTTCGGGATCTGCAGTAATTAGAAAAAACAAACCTAAAGGTATCGTTATCACGACACCAAGCGACACCAATGAACATTCGATTTTATTTATTTCGCTTATAGTGCTTGGAATAAGGAAAATATGAGTAATCATTGCCCCCACACATGATATAAAGACTGCATCGATAGGATTATATAAAGTGGCTAATAGTGGAACAAAAATTAATCCACCCCCAAAACCAGAGTATCCCTGAATAATAGCACAAAAAATAGAAATTATAATTGCGATCATAAGGGTTTGATTAAAAGATATAGAAATTAGATCTGTAATGGGGTTTATGCTCTCGATTTTAACTTAATTAAATTACTAGAATATCTTAGGTATACTCTACAAACTTGAATGAAATCTTATTTTTTTCTACTTTTTTGCTTTTGTGAAACAAAGAATGATAGCAAAGCTGGAGAAAATTATACATTTTACATTTTATAAGGTATTTGTATTCTAAACTGTATAGTTAAAATTTCCAGTAAATGAGACTTAATTGTTGTTTATTTTTAAATCGTGATTTCAGGAAAAATCTAATGCTATCGCAAACTGAATTGATAGAAAAAGTAAAAGCTTATGACCCTTCTGCCGATGAGCGTGATTTAGGTATTGCTTATGAATTTGCAATAAAAGCTCACGGAACACAAAAAAGAGCATCTGGTGATCCTTATTTCTCGCATCCAGTTGCTGTCGCAGATATTCTTACTAGCTATAGATTAGATTCAAAATCAATAGTTACTGCTTTGTTACATGATACAATTGAAGATACCAAAACAACTTCTGATGAAATATTAAAAATATTTGGCGAAGAAGTCTCGGGTCTGGTGGATGGTGTAACGAAACTGACAAAAATAGAATTGCAAAGTGAAGGCTCTGGTCAAGCTGAAAACTTTAGAAAACTTGTTTTAGCAATGTCAGATGATATTCGCGTATTGCTTGTAAAACTCGCAGACCGTTTACATAACATGCGAACATTACATTTTATTGAAAACGAAGAAAAACAGCGTCGTATTGCGCTTGAAACAATGGAAATCTATGCACCTTTGGCAGAAAGAATAGGAATGAAGGAATTGAAAGATGAATTAGAAGATTTATCTTTTGCAATTTTAAACCCTGATGCTCGGATATCCATTACTTCACGTTTAAATTTTTTAAGAGAGGAAGGTAAGGGCAATGTTGATCTAATTGTTAGGGAACTTAAGGAAACATTGGACCAGCAAACTCTTAAAGCCGAAGTCTATGGAAGAGAAAAATTACCCTACTCTATTTGGAAAAAGGCTCAAAAAAAGAACATTTCATTTGAACAGGTCTCTGATATTGTTGCTTTTAGAATAGTTGTCGACACTATAGAGGATTGTTATAGAACTTTGGGTATAATTCATGGAGCGTATTTGAGCGTGCCTGGCCGTTTTAAAGACTATATTTCAACTCAAAAACGAAATGGTTACCAGTCTTTACATACTGGTATCATTGGGCCTGAACGCCAAAGAATTGAGATTCAAATAAGATCCCGTAGAATGCACGAAATTGCAGAAATTGGTGTTGCTGCCCATTGGTTATATAAGCAGGGAGACGATGAAAAGTCAGGTTTACAGTATCAGTGGTTGAGAGAACTCCTCGATTTAATGGAAAATGCAGCAAATCCAGAGGATTTTCTAGAAAATACAAAAATTGAAATGTTTCCAGATCAAGTTTTTTCTTTTACCCCAAAGGGGGATGTCGTAGCCATGCCTTCTGGCGCAACTGTTATTGATTTTGCTTACTCCGTGCATTCTGAAATCGGTAATACCTGTGTTGGCGCTAAAATTAATAGTAAACAAATGCCATTAAGAACCATTTTAGAAAACGGCGATCAAGTCGAAATTATTACGTCTTCTGCTCAAACACCTTCTCCGACTTGGGAGAATTTTGCAATAACTGCAAAGGCAAAAACATCTATTAGAAGATTCATTCGTTTAATGCAGAGAGAACAATATGTTAATCTTGGTAGAACAATAATGGAACGCGAGTTTCAAATTGCTGGTTATGAATTTGCCGAAAAGGCATTTACTGATATTTTAGCAATCTTTAACGTCGAAGATATTGAGAATCTGTTTGCTGAGGTAGGCGCGGGAAATATACGCGGTGGAGAGGTTCTTGAAACAATATTTCCTGGATTAAAAGATAAAAAACATAAAAGTAGAGTGGTTAGGTTATTTTCGCGCCAAAATAGAAAAAAACCTATTATGGATAAAAAATTAAGTGTGCCAATTAAAGGTTTAATTCCAGGAATGGCACTCCATTTTGGGGGTTGTTGCCACGCTCTACCAGGCGACCGAATTGTTGGAATTATTACAAAAGGAATTGGGTTGACTGTTCATACAATAGACTGTGACACACTCGGAGAACTTTCTGATACGTCAGAGCGTTGGGTAGATGTTTCTTGGGAGGAGGATGCAGTTCAAAATAGACGCTCAGGAAGGATTGAGTTGGTGGTAACTAATGAACTTGGAAGTTTAGGCGAATTATCAATGGTTATTGCGAAAAATAACGGCAATATAAGCAATTTGAAAATTACAAACAGAAGTACAGATTTTTTTGAAATTCTAGTAGATATAGAAGTTCATGATTCGAAGCATCTCAGAAATATTATTGCGGCTCTTCGGGCATCGCCAGTTATCAATAAAGTTGAACGAACTCGAGGTTAATGTATAACTTTTACAATAGATTTAAAAAATAGGTCCAGTAAAAAAAAATAATGTTTCAGCGTAAGAATAAGAAAAAAGTCTTTGAAATTATTTTAAATATTATCTGGCCTACAATAGGTTGGAAGAGACTTTTAAGATATTGGGTTATACGTATAACTCGCTTACCAGGGTCTGTGTATTCAATTTCAGCTGGGTTTGCATGTGGCGCAGCAATATCATTTACGCCATTTGTTGGACTGCATTTCATTTTAGGTGCTTTATTTGCTTGGTGCATTAGATCAAATATTGTTGCTTCTGCAATAGGTACCGCTGTTGGAAATCCCTGGACCTTTCCATTTATTTGGACTTGGACACACAATTTGGGTTTGTGGATGGGTTTTAAGACAACAAAATTATTAGATAATGAGGAATTAATTTCTATGAAAGTTTTTGATAAAGCGTATGACGCTACTCTAAACTTTGATTTTATACTGATTGGAGAGACCATCTGGCCAATTATTGGGCCAATGCTATTGGGTTGCATTCCAACAGTAATTTTTATGTGGTTTTTGTTTTATTTCTTAATAAAGGCTCTTATCAATTATTATAGGCATTCCATTGGTCAAAGTAATATTCATTAATTATTATAGAGAAGAGAATTCGGATTAAAATTATGAAAAATAATACCAATAAAATTAGGTTAGGTGTGAATATTGACCATGTTGCCACAATACGAAATGCTAGGGGCGGAATTTACCCAGATCCGACTAGAGCAGCGCTAATTGCACAAAATTCTGGTGCAGATGGCATAACCGCGCATCTAAGAGAGGACCGACGGCATATTACAGAAGGGGATATTGAACGTATTAAGAAGACCATAAGCATACCCTTAAACCTAGAAATGGCGCCCACTTCAGAAATGCTTAATATAGCATTAAATTATAAGCCAAATGCTGCATGCATTGTTCCAGAGAATAGAAAAGAAAAAACAACGGAGGGCGGGTTGGATGTAGTTAGTAAATCCAGTATTCTAAAACCAATTATTCAGAGCCTTCAAAAAAATCAAATAAGAGTATCGTTATTTATTGAACCAGATATAAATCAGGTCGAGGAAGCAAATAAACTTGGTGTTGAAATTATCGAATTGCATACAGGTTTATTTTGTGAATTGTCTAATAGAAAAAGATATTCTGAATTTAAAAGGTTAGAAAAAGCTACTGACCTTGCCTCGTCATTGGGGATCGAGGTGCACGCTGGCCATGGATTAGATTTTGAAACTACTTCCATTATTTCACAAATTATGGGTTTGAAAGAATTTAATATTGGTCATTTTCTGATAGGTGAGGCAATTTTTTTAGGTTTAGGGGGAGTAATAAAGAAAATGAGAGCGGTAATAGATGAGGCAGCACCTAACCATCTAACTAGTAAAAAAATACGATGATTATTGGGATAGGCAATGATATTGTAAACATTTCTAGAATCCAAAGGGTAATGGACAAGTTTGAAGATAGATTTTTTGAGAGAGTATTTACAATATACGAGCGAGAAAAATGTATAAAGCGTAGAAATCGAGGTTCATGTTTTGCGAAAAGATATGCTGCTAAAGAAGCTTTTTCAAAAGCTATTGGTACCGGTTTTAGGAATGGAGTATATTGGAGAGATATTGGAGTAGTTAATGACCCCTCAGGAAAGCCGCAAATAATACCATCGGGCGGTGCTTTATCGTGCCTAGAAAATCTGATACCTCATGGGTTTATATCACAAATCGATTTAACAATTACCGATGAACCGCCGTTTGCCCAAGCGTTTGTTGTTATCTCTGCATTAAACTCTGAAATTAAATGATGAATATGGGAAGCACTTCTGAGGTTGTTTCTAATAACATTGTCTTGGGTTGGCGTTTAAGTAGTGTATCTGGGTGGGGAATTTATGGGCAGAACTTGACGTATCAGTTAAAGAAAAAGGGACGTAATCCGACAGTATTTCTAAAACCACATTTATTAGATCCCTCTGAGCATCAACTTAAACTTATTCAACCAATAATAAAAAAACAGACACATCTGGAGCCACTACACAAAAAAATTGGCGTTCTTAATTTTGAGTGTCCGGTTTTACATGCTCTGAGGAACGATTTTCAGCCCTCTTTAGCGGAGCAACCATCGATTGGGAAGCTAAATATTGCGGTAATTTTTTTTGAAACGAGTAAAATTTCTAGTCAAGGGTTAAAAAGGGCGCGTGAATACGATCTAGTTGTCACTGGATCAAAATGGAACGAGAAGATCCTTAAAAAATCAGGTATAAATAATGTTATAAATATTCAACAAGGAGTTGATACTAAAATTTTTTATAAGAAGCCAAAAAAAAATATTTTCGGTGATAGATTTGTAATTTTCTCTGGTGGCAAACTTGAATATCGAAAAGGACAAGACATTGTGGTATCAGCATTTAAATTATTTAATCAAAAATATCCGAATTCTCTTTTGATTTTTTCTTGGGAAAATCAATGGAATAAAATTGTGCAAACCTTAAAACATTCACAATATACAAATGGCTACCCCAAATTAAACGACGATGGTGATCTGTTAATAGATACTTGGTTATTAAAAAATGGTTTGCCAAATGGTTCATTTATTAATTTAGGACAGTTAGCAAATAAAAAATTTCCCGACTTGTTGTCATCTGTGGATATGGCCTTATTTCCTAATCGCTGTGAGCCTGGAACAAACCTTGTCGCAATGGAATCAATGTCAATGGGAATACCGTGTATAATATCGGCAAATACTGGTCATTTAGATATAATGAGTAATGAAACATGTTATTCTCTTTTAAATCAGAGAGATGTTGATCCATATCAGCCTTACGATCATGTTGATGGGTGGGGAGAGAGCTCGATGGAAGAGATTTTAGATCAAATGGAGAAACTATATTTGGATTATAATGCAGCGCAAAAGATTGGTGAAAATGCCTCAATCTATATGAAAAAATACTCTTGGGATAATCAGGTAGATAAATTATTGGGCGCAATAGATGACTTAGGTGGAAAAAATTGATATGTTAAACTATTGTTTATTCAGAAACTATATTACATGATAATTTCACATACTTTATTGGTACTTAATTAAAATGGTAAATAAAAAATCTTCAAAATCAAATGGTCTTATCGATACAATAAAAACGGTGGTTTATGCTGTTCTTATAGCTTTGGTAATTAGGACATTCGGTTTTGAGCCTTTTAATATTCCGTCGGGTTCAATGATTCCTACATTATTGGTTGGTGACTATTTATTCGTATCTAAAGCAGAATATGGTTACTCAAAACATTCATTTCCATTAAGTTTACCCGTAATAAATGGCCGCATATTTGAAAGCCAGCCAAAACGGGGTGATGTTGCTGTTTTTAAATTACCATCAGACAATACGACTGATTATATAAAAAGAATAGTGGGCCTTCCGGGAGATACCGTCAGAATGAAGTCAGGTAGGCTTTATTTAAACGGCAATCTAGTAAAACGAGAAAAAGTAAATGATTTAATCCAGATAGAGAGAAAGTCTGGAGCACGGTTAATACCTCAGTATATGGAATTTTTTCCAAATGGAACGCAACATCTCATATCCGAGAGTTGGGGCGACCAAGGTCCATTGGATAATACAATATTGTTTAAAGTGCCTGTAGGTCACTATTTTGCAATGGGCGATAATCGCGATAATTCGCAAGATAGTAGAGTTTTCCCAGAGGTCGGTTTTATCCCAGAAGAAAATCTTGTGGGCAAGGCAGAAATTCTTTTTTTCTCAACTAATGGCAAAGCACGTTTTTGGGAATTATGGAACTGGCCCATATCGATCAGATTTGATCGGCTATTAAAAAAGATAATATAGTGAATTATGAGAAAAGATTTAAACCTTCTCATAAAATCACTAGAATATTCTTTTAGAGACATTGAGCTCTTAAAAAAAGCATTATTGCACTCAAGTTCTAAGTTGAAAGGAGATGATAAAAATCACTCCAATGAACGTCTTGAATTTTTAGGTGATCGTGTTTTGGGTTTGGTGATTGCCCAAATATTACTTGAAAAGTTTCCATCAGAGAATGAAGGCGACCTTGCGAAACGTCACTCGGCTCTAGTTCAAAAAAATACCTTATTTTCAGTGGCTAAAAGTTTGGGTATTGGCGATTTTATTTATATGTCTGAAGGCGAAGTGAGTTCTGGTGGACGAGAAAATAGTAAAATTCTCTCCAATTGTTGTGAAGCTATTATAGCCGCTATTTATCTTGATGGCGGTTTAGTTGCGGTTTCAAACTTTATTAAACGTCAATGGTTTGCAAAAATCGTAGGCACTCAAGGTCCACCGAAGGATTACAAAACGGCCCTACAGGAGTGGTGTCAAAATCAGAGTTTTGATCTACCTGTTTATAGAGAAATTGAGAGATTAGGTCCCCCACATAAACCTAAATTTTTAATAGAAGTTTCGGTAAAAAATGGATTGGAAATAAGGGGGCAGGGTACATCCAAAAAAGAGGCGGAACAAAATGCGGCTAAACTTATGTTAATCGATTTAAAGTGATGGAAAAATCAAATTCAAAGTGTGGGTTTATAGTAATTATCGGGGCACCTAATGTTGGTAAATCCACGCTAATTAATTACGTTGTTGGAACAAAGGTGTCAATCGTGTCTCCAAAAGTGCAAACAACAAGATCAAAAGTTTTAGGCATAAGTATTACTGGCAACTGCCAGCTTATATTGGTTGATACTCCGGGAATATTTGCTCCAAAAAGAAGGCTTGATAGAGCTATGGTTCACTCGGCATGGGGCGGCACAGAAGCCTCAGATTTGATTCTGCTTTTGGTTGATAGCAAGCGTGGATTAGACTCTGAAACCCGAGGAATAATTAATAATTTAAAAAGATTTGATAAAAAGAGAAAAATTCTTCTAATTTTAAATAAAGTTGATCTAATTCAGAAAGATAAACTCTTAAATCTAACTGAAAAGCTTAATCAAATCCAAATATTCCATAAGATATTTATGATTTCAGCTAAGAATGGCGACGGTATAGACGATTTATTAAATGAAATTAAATCAATAATACCCGCAGGCCCCTGGTTATTTCCCGAAGATCAAATATCTGATATGCCACTTAGATTACTATCAGCTGAAATTACTCGTGAAAAATTATATCTAAAATTACATCAAGAGTTACCCTATTCAACAATAGTCGAAACAGAGCAGTGGCAGGAGAAAAAAGATGGAAGTATCCGCATAGAGCAGACTATTTTTGTTGAAAGGGAGTCTCAACGATCAATCGTTTTGGGAAAGGGGGGTAAAATGATTAAATCTATAGGCTTGGAGAGTCGATTAGAATTTTCAAAAATGGTTGAAACCACAGTTCATTTATTTCTATTCGTAAAGGTGAGAGAAAAGTGGGGAGACAATCCAATCCATTACTCAAATCGAGGCTTGAAATTTGATGCTTAATTATATTTAGTAATTAGCCAAAGATTGATACATTTACTGTTATGAATTGGACGGATAAAGGAATAATAATAGAAAACCGGAAGTATGGAGAAACTTCAAGTATTTTAACTATCCTTACTACTTACCATGGCAAACATCGTGGTTTAATTAAAGGAGCTAGAAACAAAAAATCTAGAGGGATGTATGAAATAGGTTATCTAGTTCATATAGAATGGAAAGCTCGTTTAGAGGAAAACTTGGGGTATTTTAAATGCGAACTTTTACAGGCTTATACATCTGCTCACTTAAATGATCCAATGCGTCTCGCTGGAATTTCTTCAATCTGCTCAGTCTTAAATAGTGCTTTGCCAGAACGGGAACCCTCAAAATCACTTTACGAATCATTATCTAATTTTATAGTGAACTTAGCCTCTTTTGATTGGTTAAAAAACTATGTTAATTTGGAATTAATGCTTTTAAGTGAACTTGGTTTTTCACTAGATTTACTAAATTGCGCTGTGACTGGCCAGATCAGTGAACTAAACTTTGTTTCTCCAAAAACAGGTAGGGCTGTGTCAAAAGATGCTGGAATGCCATATAAAGAGCGGCTTCTAGCGCTTCCATTGTTCCTTATTAGGGATTCAGAATTTTCAAATATTGACATATTGAATGGACTAAATTTAACAGGTTATTTTTTAAAGCGAAACGTGTTCGATCAACTCAACCTGGGTTTGCCGGCTGCACGTGAACGACTGGTTGACCGAATTCGTCAAAAGAATATTATAAGGTCGCAGAATTAGGGGTAACTTATTTATAAAATCTCAAACTGATGAAACCTTCCTTTAAAGAAGAAGCGCCGAATGGAGATGTTCGTGATCTAGCATTGTCAGATGCAATAAGTGATCGCTATTTATCTTACGCATTATCTATTATTATGTCGCGTTCCTTACCCGATGTAAGAGATGGTTTGAAACCAGTTCATCGCCGTCTACTTTACGCAATGAGATTGCTGAAACTTAATCCAGAGGAAGGGTATAAAAAATGTGCACGTGTAATTGGTGATGTTATTGGGAAATATCATCCTCATGGAGACCAGTCAGTATATAATGCGTTAGTCCGATTGGCTCAAAATTTTGCCGTCAGGTATCCTCTAGTTGATGGTCAGGGAAATTTTGGGAATATTGATGGTGATAACCCTGCCGCTATGAGATACACTGAAGCACGTTTGACTGATGTTGCTTCATCGATCTTGGAAGGTATTGATGAGGATTCTGTGGATTTCAAAGAAACATATGATGGTGAAGACAAAGAGCCAATCGTAATGCCATCAACTATTCCAAATTTGTTAGCAAATGGCGGTGAGGGCATTGCCGTCGGAATGGCATGCAGTATTCCGCCCCATAACCTAGAAGAGCTCTGCAGCGCTCTTTTGCATCTAATCAAGTTTCCAAATGCAACTCTGAGAAAAATCAATGAATTTATTCCAGGGCCTGATTTTCCGACGGGTGGTATCTTAGTTGAGAGCAAAGAGATGATATTGGCGGCCTACACGACTGGCCGAGGTGGTTTTAGAATAAGATCTCGTTGGTCAGTCGAACAACAAAGTCGCGGACAATATCATATTGTAATAACTGAAATTCCATATCAAATCCAAAAATCTCGTTTGATTGAAAAAATTGCAGAATTGTTAATGGCAAAAAAACTGCCTTTTCTCGAAGATATACGCGACGAGTCTGCTGAAGATATTCGTATCATTTTGGAGCCTCGAAAGCGATCCATTGATCCTAAAATACTTATGGAACAGATGTTTAGGTTAACAGACCTTGAAACTCGAATAAGTATCAATATGAATGTTCTTGACTCAGATAACACCCCAAGAGTGATGAGTATTAAAGAGGTTTTAAATGCCTTTTTATCACATCGTCACGTGGTGTTAATGAGGCGGACACAGTTTCGGTTGACTAAAATTCATTATCGGATTGAAGTTTTAGAGGGATATTTGGCGGCCTATTTAAATCTGGATGAGGTAATTCGTATTATTAGAGAGGAGGATGATCCAAAAAAACAATTAATTATTGCGTTCTCTTTAAAAGAAGTTCAAGCCGAAGCTATTTTAAATATGCGTTTGCGGTCATTGCGAAAGTTAGAGGAAATAGATTTAAGGGTGGAGCATAAAGAACTTTCAAAAGAGAGAGTTAACCTAAAAAAGTTACAAAATGACGATAATATTCAATGGGCGACAATTAGTGACGAAATTAAAAAAACCAAACAAAGGTTTTCAGCCAAATCAGATTCGGAATATATGCGACGAACATCAATCAAAGAAGTATTAGAAAAAATTGAAATTCCTAATGATATTTTTACCGAGAAGGAACCAATAACTATTATATTCTCTAATAAAGATTGGATTAAAACATCGAAGTCTCATATTGATCTTAATAGTGATATAAAGTTTAAAGATGGTGATAGTTCTAAATTTGTTTTTCATGCCGAAAGCACCGATAAAGTTGTATTTTTTGCAAGTAATGGTAGATTTTTTACTATTCAGGCAGATAAATTACCAAGTGGAAGAGGTTTTGGTAGTCCACTTAGGCTCATGATTGATCTTCCGATCGAAGAAAAAATAATTTCTGTATTTCCGTTTAAGGAAAATATTAAATTTATAGTCGCTTCAAAATCTGGGCGTGGATTTATTGTTAAATCTGAAGATTTTATTGCCCAGACAAAAAATGGAAAACAAGTTCTAAATTTAAAACAGGATGATAAAGCCGTTGCAATCACAGAATATTTAGGTGATTTTGTAGCTGTAATCGGTCTAAATCGAAAACTGTTAATATTTCAATCTTCCGAGATACCGGAAATGTCTAAAGGTCGGGGAGTGATATTTCAGAAATTTAAGGATGGTGGAGTAAGTGACATCACCAGTTTTGATCCAAAAGATGGTTTGACATGGAAAATTGGCGATAAAACTAGAACAGAGAAAGAATTAACCCCTTGGATTGGAAAGCGCTCTCAATCAGGTAGACTAGCACCCAAAGGATTTGCAAAAAGTAATAAATTTAAATAAAATTATTGAAAAGTTTACCTATTGAAGCCAATAATTAAAATATTATTTTACTTCTCTAGAGAGACATGTTTGTTGAAGGAAATTTAATCATGAATACTGGTGATACGATCAAAACTACTGGAACAATTATAAACAATACTTTCTTATCTTATAAAAGTAACAGTTGGTTTTTAAAATTCGCCTTAGTTATTGGTGGTTCATTGTTGTTAACCGTTTCAGCGAAAATACAAGTTCCTTTCTACCCTGTTCCAATGACGATGCAAACTTTTGTTGTTTTAAGCATAGCAATGTTATTTGGCTGGAGACTTGGGGCATTGACAATTATTTTGTATCTTGCGGAAGGCGCGATAGGATTGCCAGTTTTTGCGGGGACACCCGAGAAAGGAATTGGCTTATCATATATTTTCGGTCCAACAGGTGGCTATTTATTAGGATTTCTTCTGTCATCTATTGTGGTCGGCTTTATGGCTGAGAATGGTTTTGATCGTACGGTAGGAAAAACCCTATTAACAATGTTTGTTGGTACCTTAATAATATTTTTGTTTGGCTTTGTTTGGCTTTCCATACTAATCGGAATAGAAAAGTCTTTTATTTTTGGTGTTCAACCATTTTTATTGAGTGCTGTGTTTAAAATTTTACTAGCAGCTGCTGTTTTCCCTCTAACATGGCGCATAATTAATCGATTTCATTAGTAAAATTAAATCTTATATTAAAATTGGAATAAATACTTTTTAAAACAAAAAAATACTTAAAAAAACGTGTGGGTCGGAGTTGCTCTTAAAGAATTATCAATAGATATAAGTTTTAGATCGTGGTTATTTAAAGTTTTATTATTTTCTATTTTCGTATTATTTGAGTTTTGTTAAACCTTTGCCAACCTTTTTTGCCATTATAATATTCTAATGGCTGAAATTTGCTCTTATATTCCATTTTTTTGCTTCCAGAAACCCAATAGCCCAGATAAACATAATTCAAGCCAATTTGGCGAGCTCGATCTATTAGCCATAATATAATGAAAGTTCCAAGACTTCTGTTTAACCTTTTAGGATTAAAATAACTATAAACAGCAGAAAGACCATCATCCATAACATCAACAATGCAACCAGCAATTAACTCATCACTCTGTGTATCGTAAAAGTCAATGATTAACGTAGGCACGCATGTTTCTTCAACTAAGGCTCTGAAATCATTATAATCCATTGTTGCCATATCGCTATCGGGATGTCTTTCCTTTTGATAAGCTGAAAATAAATCGTAGCGTTCAATTGTTGCACTGGCATCATTCTCTATGCCAATTACTTGCTGATTGGTCCTAATGATACGTCTTTGTGAGCTATTTGGCTTAAATCTATCTGCGACAGAACGAATGGCTATACAAGCTGAACAGTTTTCACAAACCGGTGTGTAGGCCATTCCATGACTTCTCCGAAAACCGACACTTGATAAAGTTTCATGCAAATACCTAGGATTATGACCGGATGAAAGTTCGGTAACTAGCCGTCTTTCATACAAACCATCCAAATAAGGACAAGGCAAAGGTCTTGTAATAAAAAAAGAACTAAGATTGTTAAGTATATTGTGTTTCAATAAATGAATCTTTCATAACGCAGCTACTTCGCATCTGTTTTATTTGAATTCTATTTATTAGTTTTTGTTTAGAATATTGCAAGCTTCGATAGCTAGGTAAGTGAGTATTCCATCCGCTCCAGCGCGTTTAAAAGCAATTAAACTCTCCATAATAGCTTTATCATTGTCTAACCAACCATTTTGAATAGCACCCTTTAACATGGCATACTCTCCCGATACTTGGTAGGCAATTGTTGGCATTCTAAACTCTTCTTTAATCTTACTTAAGACATCTAAGTAAGGTAAACCAGGTTTCACCATAAGAATATCGCTTCCTTCTGCAACATTTTGAGCAACTTGTCGCATGGTTTCATTTATATTAGCTGGATTTATTTGATATGTTCTTTTGTCACCCTTTAAAATTTGGCTCGTCCCGATGGCGTCACGAAATGGTCCATAAAACGCTGATGCAAATTTTGCGGTATATGACATGATTCCTACATCGATATATCCTTTTGAGTCTAGTGCTTTTCGAATTTCGGCGACTCTTCCGTCCATCATATCCGAAGGGGCAATAATATTACAGCCAGCTTCGGCTTGAACTAAAGCTTGCTGACATAGTATTTCAACAGTCGAGTCATTGACGACATAATTATCCAACAACAATCCATCATGACCATCACTATTAAATGGGTCCAATGCAACATCACATATTATTCCAAGATCTGGAAAATTAGAAACAATATGTCTAATGCTTTTGCATATTAAATTATCTGGATTAATTGCTTCATGTGCTTCTTTAGTTTTAAGTTTGGGATTGATTTCAGGAAATATTACTATTGCTGGAACACCTAAGCTGTAGGCTTCATTTATATGCTCCGTGACCCGATCTAAACTATACTTATGAACATTCGGCATTGAATTAATGGGTTCTTTAATATTCATACCATCCTTGACGAAAATCGGTAAAATAAGATCATTTATGGTTAAATGATTTTCCTCCACAATTCTCCGGAGCCAATTAAAACGCCGATTTCGTCTCATTCTGACACTAGGAAATTCTCCCAGAAATTTAGGCAATTATAGTACTCCTAGAACAACTTTAATTTATTGACGATCCTACCTTATCGAGCAAAATTTAGGTATTATGCTAAAGCTAGAGCTTGGTCAAGGTCAGCAATAATATCATCTATATGTTCAATTCCGATACATAATCTAATGTAGCCCTCAGTAACCCCAGATTGAAGTTGCTCTTCTGTTGAGAGCTGAGAATGTGTTGTAGATGCAGGGTGTATGGCGAGGCTTCGGGTATCTCCAATATTAGCAACGTGGAAAAACATCTTGAGTGCATCGATAAAATTTTTACCAGACTCCATACCACCTTTTAATTCGCAACCAATCATCGCTCCAAAACCGCCTTTTAAATAGGTATCCGCTAATTTTTTGGAGTTCCCAACCTGAACACTTGGATGAATAACGTTGGATATTTTATCATGTTTGCTCAAATACTCAGCAACCATAATAGCATTTTTGCAGTGTTCTCGCATCCTTAGTGGAAGTGTTTCCAGACCTTGAATAGTATTAAAAGCATTCGATGGCGTAGTAGCTGCACCAACATCCCTGAGTAGGATTACTCTCGCACGTAATATGTATGCAATCGGCCCTAATGGTTTAACAGCTTCAGTCCAAATTGCTCCATGATAGCTAGGATCTGGTTGATTCAAACTCGGAAACCTGTCACCATGAGATTCCCAATCAAAATTACCACTATCAACCAACGCTCCTCCGATTGAAGTACCATGCCCACCAATGTACTTGGTTGTTGAATACATAACTATTGCTGCACCATGATCAAAAGGACGACAAATGATAGGTGCAGCTGTATTATCCACAATCAACGGTATACCAAAACTTTTGCCAATATCAGAAACTTCTCTTATTGGAAAAACTTCTAGTTTAGGATTTGGTAATGTTTCTGCATAGTAACAGCGAGTTTTGTCGTCTGTGGCCTCTGCAAAAGACGAAGGGCTTGCTGGATCGACAAATCTACATTCTACACCAAAATCTTTCAAAGTGTTCGCGAATAGATTCCAAGTTCCTCCATATATGTTAGTGGAACATACAAAGTTATCTCCAGCTCTGCATAAGTTCATTACAGAATACATTGAAGCAGACTGACCCGAAGATACTGCCAATGCAGCAACACCTCCCTCCATCGCGGCTATCCTCTTTTCGAGAATATCTTGAGTAGGGTTCATAATGCGAGTGTAAATATTACCTAATTCTTTGAGTGCAAATAAATTTCCGGCATGCTCTGTGTTTTTAAATTGGTATGATGTTGTTTGATAAATGGGAACTGCAACAGCTCCTGTAGTTTCATCTCCATGATGCCCCGTGTGTAGAACGATTGTTGCAGGATTGGTATACTCTTCAGACATTTTGATGGCCTTTCATACAGCTTTTTAAGCTTATTAAGGATTTTGAATAAACTTTAATGTTATTTTTTTAATAGTAATCATGTCTAATTAAAAAAAGTCAATAAAAAAAGGCATGTATATTAGAATTTTATAATATACTAATTATTTTGTAAAAACAGCCTAATGTTGGTTTTGAAATATTAATAACCTAATTTTAAGAAATAAAATTTACATTCATTTGCTATGAGTAATAATGGATCGAGAAATGAAGTTCAGGAAGTGTTATTCGAATTTATTATTACGGGTAACTTTGTTAAAGTAATTGCAGTCGATCCTAGAACCAATACCGAGATTTCTATTGTAGGAGATCGGAGACTCAGCAAATCCGTTCTACAACGCAACGCTATTAGAAAACTTGTTTATGTTTTAGAAAAAAAAAATCGAAGGCTAGATAATAATTCTAGTGGTCATTTAGTTTAAATAACTAACATATTTAATACTTTATCAATAATATTTTAAATTATACTTCCAGTGTATTCTCTTTGATATCTTGGCCAATTCTATTTTATTTGATATGTAAGATCTATACTAGTATTACTATTCGTATACTTAGACAAAGAATATTTAGTTATAGTAGGTAATATGTTAAAAACGGTCGCGCTTGCTTCGGATCATGGTGGTTACGCTCTAAAAGAGTCTCTCTGTGAACATTTACTGTTTAAAAACATTCGTTACATCGATTTGGGCACAAATAGCGAAGAAGCCGTCGATTATCCAGATTTTGCGCATTCTATATCAAAGTCGTTAAAAAAAAGAGAAGTCGAATTTGGAGTATTGATTTGCGGAACTGGGATTGGCATAAGTATTGCCGCGAATAGATACAAACATATTAGAGCGGCACTTGTCCACGATACATCAACAGCTAAATTATCTCGCCAACATAATGATGCAAATGTGATTGTTTTTGGTGGAAGATTAGTTAATTTTAATATTGCCAAGGATAGTTTGGACATATTTTTACGCACGGATTTTGATGGTGGGCGGCATCAAAAAAGATTAGATAAGTTATCTTAATACAAATAGCGAAATATTGGATGTTTAATAATGCAAAGCGACGACTCATTTTTTTTTCAAAAACTTATTAATGGAGACCCTGAAATTCATAGTGCTGTCAGTAAGGAGCTTATTCGACAACAAGAACAAATAGAGCTTATAGCATCCGAAAATATAGTCTCTAAAGCAGTTCTGGAGGCTCAAGGTTCTATAATGACCAATAAGTACGCTGAGGGTTACCCTGGTAAGAGATATTATGGTGGATGTGAATTTGTTGATATCGCAGAGAACCTCGCAATAGAGCGTGTAACCAAGCTGTTCAATTGTAAATATGCAAATGTGCAACCGAATTCGGGTTCTCAAGCAAATCAGGGAGTATTCCAAGCTCTTCTCTCGCCAGGCGATACAATTTTAGGTATGTCACTTGCTGCTGGCGGGCACTTAACTCATGGAGCTAAACCAAATCAGTCTGGAAAATGGTTCAATTCTGCCCAATATGGTGTTAATAAGGTTACACATTTATTGGATTATGATGAGATAGAGTCCAAAGCTAGAGAAACATCGCCTAAATTAATTATTGCGGGCGGCTCAGCTTACCCGAGACATATCAATTTCAAAAGATTTCGGGAAATAGCTGATAAAGTTGGTGCTTTTCTTTTAGTTGATATGGCCCATTTTTCGGGTTTAGTAGCGGCTGGAAATTATCCATCACCCTTACCACATGCACACGTGGTTACATCTACAACGCATAAAACACTTAGGGGACCAAGAGGTGGAATTATATTGACTAATGATGAGATTTTAGCGAAGAAAATTAATTCAGCAATTTTCCCTGGAATACAAGGGGGGCCGCTGATGCACGTAATAGCTGCAAAAGCTGTTGCATTTAAGGAAGCGTTGAATGACTCGTTCGTAATTTATGCTAATGCTGTGGTCGACAACGCTAAATCATTATCAGACAGCCTTAAAAGACGTGGTTGTAATATTATTTCAGGTGGTACCGACTCTCATCTTGTTTTAGTTGATTTAAGACCCAAAGGAGTAACAGGAAAGGATGCTGAGAGTAGTCTTGAGAGAGCAGGAATAACTTGTAACAAAAATGGAATACCCTTTGATCCCAAAAAACCCGCCATAACCTCTGGAATAAGACTAGGAAGCCCCGCAGCAACGACAAGGGGGTTTGGTGTGAATGAATTTGATTCGATTGGAAACTTAATTTCTGATGTCCTTGATGGAATGAATTTAAAATCCTCGGCACAAGATCAAGTGGAGAGTGAAGTGCGGGGCAAAGTAAAAGAATTGTGTTTAAAATTTCCAGTTTATGGAACTTTATAGGAATGTTTAATTATTATAGAATGATAAAATAGGGGTATTTATTATGCGTTGTCCATTTTGTGGTCATGATGATACGCAAGTCAAAGATTCTCGTCCCACAGAGGATAATTCCGCAATTCGTCGGCGTCGTTCCTGCCCAGAATGTGGAGCACGTTGGACTACCTTCGAGAGGGTTCAACTGCGTGAGCTTGTAATTTACAAAAAAAATGAACGAAAAGAGCCTTTTGATAGAGAAAAATTAACTCGATCACTAAATGTGTCTCTTCAAAAACGACCAGTCAATCAAGAACAAATTGAAAGAATTGTTAATTCCATTCAGCGTAGACTTGAGAGTTTGGGTGAAAATGAAGTTCCGTCTAAAATTATTGGTGAAATGGTTATGGATATTTTAGCTGATCTTGACTCAGTCGCTTATGTAAGGTTCGCATCCGTCTATAAAAATTTCAGAGAAGCAAGAGATTTTGAAGATTTTGTTGGGAATTTAGGTGACGATTAATCTATCTGAAAAAACGATGGTAAATAGGGATCTCGAATTTATGAAAGTGGCTTTAAGTCTTGCCAATAGAGGAATTGGTAACACTTGGCCAAATCCAAGTGTTGGATGTGTTATTGTAAAAAATAATATTATTATTTCTAGAGGCTGGACCCAACCTGGAGGGCGACCACATGCAGAAGTTGAGGCTTTAATGAGGGCGGGTAGTGCATCTAATGGTGCTACGGCTTATGTAACGTTAGAGCCTTGTGACCACTTTGGTGAAACTCCACCATGCTCAAAAGCTCTAGTCAAAGCTGGTATTAAACGTGTTGTTATATCTGTGCGAGACCGGGATAAAAGAGTTTCTGGTTCTGGTATAAAATTTCTTAAAAATTCTGGTATTGAAGTTATTGAAAATATATTAACTAATGAATCAGAATTTTTAAATAATGGCTTTTTCTCTAAAATTGTTAAAAGCCGGCCACATATTACGCTTAAATTAGCAACCAGTTTAGATGGTAAAATTGCAACTAAAACTGGCGAGAGCAAATGGATTACCGGAAAGATAAGCCGTCGATATGGTCATTTTTTGCGAATGAAACATGATGCTGTGTTGATCGGCAGTGGAACAGCATTAATTGATAATCCATTACTGACCTGCCGCATTACCGGTATTAATAATATTAGGAGAACAAGGATAATTCTAGATGGCCAGTTAAGAATTGGGCTAGATAGTCAATTAGTGCAGACTGCTATGGAGGCCCCTGTGATGATATTTATTAATGATACTAAAAAATTAAATATTAAAAAAATTGATAAATTATTAGAAAAAGGGATTTCAATAATTAAAAGTCCTTACTCTTCAGATGGAATTAATCTTGAATATGTTATGACAAAACTTATTAAAAAGGGGATTACGAGAGTATTAATAGAGAGCGGTGGTAACCTGGCATCTTCGTGTTTGAAAGCCAATTTGATTGATGAAATTTTCTGGTTTAGAGCACCATTTATTATTGGGAATGATGGGAAACCAGCTATACGTAATTTGGGACTTGATTCGCTAGATAAAATTTACCGTTATGATAAAAAATTCAGCACATCCCTAGGAGATGATGTTCTAGATCATTTATTACCAATTAGTTAGAGGAATAAAATGTTTACCGGGATAATTTCAAATACTGCGAAAATTGCAAGAATTGAAAAGCGTAAAGATACGAGGTTTGTTTTTGAGACTGACGGTGAGTTGGTAGATTTAGACATTGGTGGATCAGTAGCTTGTTCAGGAGTTTGCCTGACAGCCGTTGAAATCGTAAATGGAAAATTTGCAGCAGATGTATCAAATGAGACACTCTCGGTAACAACATTAAACTCTTGGACAGTTGGCACATACGTTAATATTGAGAGAGCTTTGAGAGGAATGGACGAGTTAGGTGGCCATTTAGTTTCAGGCCATGTCGATGGAATAGCAGAAATAACTTCAATAGAGTTAGATGGTGGGTCAACTCGATTTGACATAAAAATACCCCATAATTTAACCAAGTTTATTGCTGAAAAGGGATCAGTATGTGTTGACGGGGTCTCGTTAACAGTTAATACCATATATGGTCAAATTTTTAGTATAAATATTATTCCCCATACTCTAGACAATACAATTTTCAAATACTATTCAGTCAATGACTTCGTTAATATCGAAATAGACTTGATAGCACGTTACGTTGCTAGCGCCCTTGAGCAAACTTAAATAATGTTGAGTAAGTAAAAGCATGTTATCGAAAAATAATATAAACAAATATCTTTCGACCATAGACGAAATCATTGATGAAGCTAGAAATGGGCGAATGTTTATTTTGGTAGATGATGAGGATCGTGAGAACGAGGGCGACCTTGTGATTCCTGCTCAGATGGCCACCCCAGATGCGATAAACTTTATGGCAACTTATGGACGAGGTCTGATTTGCTTAACATTAAGCCAGAAAAGAATAAGAGAACTTGGCTTACCAGCAATGATAAGCAATAACAAAATGCGGCATCAGACAGCATTTACGATATCAATAGAGGCCAAGGAGGGAGTCACAACAGGTATTTCTGCTGCTGATAGGGCAAGAACTATTGCTACAGCAATCGATTCAAATAAAGGGTCAGAAGATATATCGTCACCAGGTCATATATTTCCTCTAGCTGCCAGGGATGGTGGTGTTCTAGTAAGGACAGGTCATACCGAAGCGTCAGTGGATATCTCTCGTCTAGCTGGGTTGGCGCCTGGCGGTGTTATTTGTGAGATTATGAAAGATGATGGATCTATGGCAAGATTACCTGATTTAGTCGACTTTGCACAGCGCCACAATTTAAAGGTTGCAACAATCGCTGATTTAATAAAATACCGATTAAAGAACGACAGGATTGTAAAGGCTAGTTTAACTTCTAAGCTTAAGACAATCTCTGGTAGAAGTTTTGAGTCCATTGTGTTTGTTAATCAGGCAGATGGGAGCGAACATCTAGCTTTAACGAAAGGCGAAATAAAGAAAGATGTGCCTACTTTAGTTCGAATGCATTCTATTAACATTTTTGACGATATTTACTCAGCGGATAAAATACTAGAATTACATAAAGCTATTGAAATGATTGATCATGAGGGGAGTGGAGCTGTAGTAATGTTACAAAATCCTAGCCCAACCATTATAAGCGAGCGCCTCAAAATTAATCAAGAAGAAACCCAACAGACATTCAGAGGATACGGTATAGGAGCTCAAATCCTACTAGAGCTTGGTATTAATCAAATGATAGTTCTCTCAAATACTGAACAAACTTTAATTGGACTTGAAGGATATGGACTTACGATAGCAGAGAGAAGAGCAATTAAGTTGAGTAAAGATTCTATTATACCTGTTAGGAATAATTTTTATGAGCAAATTTAAAAAAATAAAAAATATCGCTTTGATAGAAGCAAGGTTTTATTCTGATATAGCGGATGAATTAGTGATTGGTGCGGAGAATGTTGCCAGAGATAATGGCTTTTCGACTAGCCGTATAGAAGTTCCTGGCGTATTTGAAATTCCCGCTGCATTAAATAGAATGTGGAACTCTGGATCCTATTCTGGTGTTGTAGCTCTGGGTTGCGTGATTAGAGGTGAAACTGATCATTATGATCATATTTGCCGAGAAGTTAGCAGGGCACTAATGGATTTATCGGTTAATCAGGGCGTTCCTATGGGGTTTGGTGTGCTTACATGTGAGAACTATGAACAAGCAAAAGTGCGAGCAAGTGTAAAAGAGCGTGACATAGGTGGTAGAGCTGCTTTGGCATGTATTGATATGTTAAAAATCATCGAAAATAGTCAGTAGATGTCAAAAAAGGGAGTGGCAAATTCTAATTCCCAGAGCTCAACAATGGCACGTTTAACTGCAGTCCAGAGCTTATACGAAATAGATATGACAAGCACCTCTATCAAAAATATTTTACAAGACTTTTCTGAGCAGAGATGGGATAACAATAAAATTCTTGATAAACTTATTCTTCAAAAATATAGATTGGCAAAACCCAATAAAACAAAATTTACTGCCATAATAACCGGTGTAATGAAAAATCAAGGAAATATAAAAAATATCTTGGAAAATGCAGTGTCTGAAAATATTTATCTAGATAAATTAGACAGACTATTAAAATCAATATTACAATGTGGAACCTATGAAATTTGCTTCGATAGCTCAACACCAAATAAAGTTGTAATTAACGAGTATATAAATATTACACTAGCTTTTTACGAACGAAATGAATCATCATTGGTTAACGGGGTGTTAGACCGTATAGCCAAGATATACGATATGAAAAATAAATAATTACTCTGTTCTTATTGGATAAAATAGCATGAAAACCCAGGCAGAAGAGTTTAATTTAATTGAAAAATATTTTTTGCCCCTAACAAATGGAGTATCTGGAGCTTTTAATCTGAAAGATGACGCGGCGTCTCTTAATTTGCCTCCGAGCCAAAGTTTAATTGTAACTTCCGATGCGCTTGTAGAGAGCGTTCATTTTCTAGCATCAGACTCTCCGCAAGATATAGCCGCTAAAATATTATCAGTAAATTTATCAGATTTGGCAGCTATGGGAGCAAAACCATTTTCGTATAACCTTATATTTGGAGCTTCAAAAGATATTAACGAACAATGGATAAAGCTATTTTCCAATAGTCTAGCGATTGAGCAAAAAAAATACTCTATAAGTTTAATAGGTGGAGATATCGTTAGATCTAAGGGACCATTGTTCCTTAGTATAACCGCTATGGGTTTTTTAGAAAATGGAACTGAACTTAGGAGGTCTGGGGCAAAATTTAAAGATGATGTTTGGGTTTCTGGTCTAATTGGAGACGGAGCGGCTGGCCTTAAAGTTGCACAAGGTGAGTTAAAAGTTGATGATAAGAGCGATGAATTTTATCTTTTATCACAGTATAGACGGCCAGTACCAAGAGTTGACCTGGGACTGAAACTAAAAGGTATTGCAAATGCGACAATAGATGTATCAGATGGTTTGATATCAGATTTGGCACACATCTGCCGATCATCAAAGCTAGGCGCAACAGTGAGTCTAGATGCTGTGCCTATATCAAAAGCTCTAGGAAAAGTTATAAAGGCTGATAAAAATTATTATAATTTGGTACTATGTGGGGGTGATGACTATGAGCTCTTATTTACGGCTAATAAATCGTATTATCATGATATTTTAAATATCTCGAGAATTTTAGAAATACCTATTACTAAGATTGGGGAACTCAATGAATACTCAGGCGTTAATGTGTTAAATACTGATGATTTCATTTATGATATTAAAGAATCTGGCTATTCACATTTTTAAAAATTTGAACAACAATCTTATTTATAAGGATAATAAGATTAAAATAAATCTTAGAAGAAGTTAATTACTTACCATGCGAAAACTAATTATAATCTTTTTAGCCTCTGCAATTCTTATAGGTAGCGGAAGCTATGCCATAATGCAACAACTAGAATTAGGACCTTTTAATAAAGTTGAAAATGGAAACAAACAATTATCGGAAACAAACCATTCTATCAATTTAGATCCATTAGTAATTTCGATTATTCAAGGTGAAACAGTAGCGGCGACAATCAAGTTAGAGCTTGAAATAATCACAAAATTACAATTTAAGAATAAAATTCAGAGGGAAATAACAAGGCTAAAAGACGCATATGTGCGTGATTTACATTCTTTTTTTCCTCGTTTGATGAGTGATCAAACAGATTTAGATATAAACGCGTTAAAAAAGCGTTTAATGAAAATTAGTAATCGTGTATTGGGTCCAGGAGTCATTACCAATATAGAGATCAATTCAGCTTTAAATATCTAAAACTTTAGTAAATTTTTATGTATATGATTTACAGTTGATTTTTTAACCTTGGTCTGTCATGTTCCGCCCCTAATAATTAAATCAAATATTAAATTTAGAACATAGGGAAGATTAATTTCTTTGACAGTATTTCAATTATAATGAGGATAAAACAACATGACTAATGTTTCAATGTTGATAGTAGGATGTGGATTTATTGCGATTTTATACGGGCTTTATGCGATAAGATCGGTCCTTGCAGCTCCTGCGGGAACAGACAAAATGCAAGAGATAGCAGCTGCTATCCAAGAAGGAGCAAGCGCGTATCTTAATAGGCAATATACTGCAATTGCGATAGCTGGCTTAGTAATTGGAATAGTTTTAGGTCTGTTATTAGGTTGGATTTCTGCTATTGGGTTTGCTATAGGAGCAGTTTTATCAGGAATAGCTGGCTATATCGGTATGAACGTTTCTGTGAGAGCTAACGTAAGAACAGCTGAGGCGGCCAGATCTTCTGGTTTAGCTGAAGGACTTTCTATAGCTTTCAAATCTGGAGCAATTACGGGAATGTTAGTTGCGGGGTTGGCCTTGTTGGGCATTATTATTTATTGGTTAATGTTAAAGGACATGGTCGATGCATCCACAAAGGAAGGCATGAGACACATTCTTGAAGGTTTAGTGGGATTAGCTTTTGGAGCATCATTAATATCAATATTTGCCCGTCTAGGTGGAGGTATTTTTACGAAAGGTGCTGACGTTGGCTCTGACTTGGTGGGGAAAATAGAAGCAGGAATTCCCGAGGATGATCCCAGAAATGCTGGTGTTATCGCTGATAACGTTGGTGATAATGTAGGAGACTGTGCTGGGATGGCAGCCGATCTTTTTGAAACTTATGTAGTTACAGTGGTGGCCACAATGCTACTAGGGGCAGCCTTTTTTACTGGGGCTATACAAGACAAAATGATGAACCTTCCGTTATTGATAGGTGGTGCAAGTATAATAGGTTCCGTAGCTGCCACTTTTTTTGTACGATTAGGTTCCTCAAATTCAATCATGGGAGCTTTATATAAAGGTTTTTTTGCGAGTGTAATTATTTCTGCTATCTTGATTGGAATTGTTATAGACTGGCAAGTTGGTTTTAGCTCTGAGTTTATTTCACAAGGTAACAAAATAACTGGATTGGATTTATTTATTTCCGCATTGGTGGGACTCGGTGTTACTGCTATCATAGTTTGGATAACAGAATATTACACCGGTACGGAATATAGACCAGTAAAAAGCATTGCTAAAGCTTCAGAGACTGGACACGGCACAAATGTTATTCAAGGACTAGCGGTTTCCATGGAAGCAACTGCCATGCCAGTTGTTGTTATTTGTGCTGGAATCATAATTTCTTTTGTTATAGCAGGTTTATATGGATTAGCGTTAGCGGCAACCTCAATGCTTGCACTTGCGGGAATGGTGGTTGCACTAGATGCTTTTGGTCCAGTGACAGATAACGCGGGTGGAATTGCAGAGATGGCAGAGCTTCCTGAAAATGTTAGAAAAACAACGGATGCTCTAGATGCAGTCGGTAATACAACTAAAGCTGTAACAAAAGGTTATGCAATTGGTTCAGCTGGGTTAGCAGCGTTGGTTTTATTTGCAGCTTTTACTCAAGATCTTAATTTGCTTTTTCCAGACATAAAGGTTGGTTTTTCACTTGAAGACCCTTATGTAGTAGTTGGATTATTTATAGGAGGTATGATTCCTTATTTATTTGGAGCAATGGGAATGATGGCCGTCGGTCGTGCTGGGGGATCGATTGTTGAAGAAGTTAGACGGCAATTTCGCGAAATTCCCGGTATAATGGAGGGTACTGCAAAACCTGAGTATGGGAAGTGTGTGGACATCTTAACGAAGTCTGCAATAAAAGAGATGATAGTTCCATCACTACTTCCCATAGTAGCACCATTCATTATATATTTTGTTATTAATGCGATCGGTGGACAGGCCGCAGCTTTTTCAGCATTAGGAGCGTCTTTAATGGGTGTCATTATTACTGGATTGTTTGTGGCACTTTCAATGACCTCAGGGGGGGGCGCTTGGGATAATGCTAAAAAATACATAGAAGATGGTAATCATGGTGGTAAAGGTTCAGAGGCTCACCATGCCGCTATAACTGGTGATACAGTTGGTGATCCATATAAAGATACAGCAGGACCAGCTGTTAATCCCCTTATAAAAATCATGAATATAGTTGCCATCTTGCTCTTAGCAATATTTGCTGGATAAATACTTTATTAGCATTGATTGGGCGTCATTAATTCAATAATGGCGCCTTTTTTTATTAACCAAAAGAAATTTATTTTGACTCTTTATCACCTTCAAACCTTCCAACATTTCCGAATATTTGCTGAAGAATGGTCAACTCTTTACCTGAAGTCGGTGTAACTCGGTCAACCATTTCAATATTTTCTCCATCATTCAAAGATAAGTGTTTAATTTTTTTTACAATTTGGCGTTTATCAAATTGTATTATTAAGACTTTGCGACTAATTATTTCAGGCTTAAAGAAAGCTTTGGTCGAGGTTTTTTCACTTATGTAATACCAATCGTTATCGCTAAAGGTTGCAATTGAAGACGGAGATCCAAGCAGTTCATAAACTCCTTTTTTTGATACTTGACCAATTTCTATATTCGCAATTAAATCAGGATCTGGAAAGTTTCCTGTGTTTAGTGTTTTACCAGAGCAAGACTGTAAAATTATCACAGCACATAAAACACTTAAGTGAAAAAAACGAAAACCTAAAACCAGACTGTGATTGCTAGTGTAAGACAAAGAAAATACCTCTATTTAATAGTTGTTTTAAAATCACTTTTAATTTTAATGTGTGCTATTATCTTTACAATACAGATTGTATCTAAGTATGTAATATAAAATTTAAATAATTAATAAAATGAGTTTAGGAACTAATTTATGGGCCTTCTTTCTTTTTTTAAAAAACCAAAATATGATAAAAAAGTACTCGCCCTCTATAATACGATAGTTAGGGTGTCTCGAACTCCAATATTATATAGCAAATATGGTGTAGCAGATACATTAATTGGACGTTTTGATTTAATAGTACTTCATTGTTTTGTCGTTATTCGGAGACTTAATCAGCATGGGGATGAGGGGGTATTAAAATCTCAAGAGTTGTTTGATGTAATGTTTATAGATATAGATAGAAGTTTGCGAGAAATAGGGGTTGGCGATGCTGGATTAGGGAAAAAAGTTAAATCGTTAGCCACTGCATTTTATGGGCGGCTAGGCTCTTATGGAGAGGCTATTGATAGTAAGGACTCTAAGACCTTAATAGAATCGTTAAAACGAAATCTTTTTTCTGAGACTAATCCTTCTGATTATCAACTGTCTCTAGCAGCCAATTACCTACGAAATAGAGTAATTGAATCTGAAAAATGGAGTTTCGCTGATATTGATAATCTTAATATATTTCAAACGCGAATAGAATGAATAAAGGACTATAAAATGAATAGTTCAGATTTTTCTCGAATTATTGAAGTTAAAGACATTAATGCTAAAGAGATTTTAAAACTTGATGTATCCGCATCAAATAAAGAACTCATTACGCTTTCTAACTTATTTAATGTGAATAAAATTTTATCTTTTACAGCGCAAATAATTCTAACTCAAAGGCTTGAAAATAATAGTATCGAAATGAGTTGTGATTTCTTTGCTTCAATCATCCAAGAGTGCATCATAAGCCTAGAACTTTTAAATAATAAGATACAAAAAAAGTTTAGAGTAGATTTTATTGAGCAAAAATTTTATACCAAGCCCCTTATAGACAAGTTTGATTGCTTTGAAGATGAGCAACCAGAAATTATTTCCAATGGCAGAATAGATATTGGACCAGTATTAGTGCAAAATTTAGGTCTTGAGATTGATCCATTTCCAAAAATTAAAGGCATAAGTCTTAACTCGATATATAAACAGGATGATTTAACGACGGAAGAAGAAATAAAACCAAGTTCCTTGAAAATATTATTAAAGGACTACAAATTTAAGTAATGCATAAGGAATTTATTGAGTTGCATCAATTCAGCTTGCGAAATATTACAAATTGGGATAAATACTCGTCGCTAGCGTATTTTGAATTAGATGATTGCAACAAATTAAGAGAGATGTAAATGGCTGTTCCAAAAAGTAAAATTTCGAGATCACGAAGGAATATGCGGAGATCTCATGACGCTCTTTCTCTAGCAACGCTCTCTGAGTGTCCTAACTGTGGAGAGATGAAACGCCCTCATCATGTTTGTGGTGCATGTGGGTATTATGATAGTCGCGAGGTAATAAACACAAGTTCAAGCGTTTAAGCCAGTTTTGTAAGTTTTAAAAGTTAATATTAGTCACGATAAAGACAGGAATCTCTGTAATGGTTAATACTGTTACTGTTTCAATCGACGGCATGGGTGGCGATTATGCACCTGGCATGATAGTTGAGGGTGTTGAACTCGCATGTCAAAAAAATAAAAATATACGTTTTCTGATATTCGGTGACGCAAACATTCTGCAAGATTTGTTAACTCGACATCCAAAAGCTCAAGCGGTTAGTGAGGTTAGGCATGCACCTGATATGATTTCTATGGATGATAGACCAACGACAGCACTGAGGTCTGGAAAAAACTCAAGTATGAGGCTGGCGATCGATGCTGTAAAGAACAATGAAGCATCTGCCGTGGTATCAGCTGGAAATACAGGGGCTTTAATGGCCATGGCGACGATTGTGCTTAAAATGATGCCGGGTATAAGTAGGCCTGCCATTGTGACCAGTTTTCCTACTCAAAATGGTGATTGTGTTATGTTGGATTTAGGCGCTAACATTGAATGTGATGCTAATAACCTAGTACAATTTGCAGTAATGGGAGAAGTTTTTGCTCGTTATGAATTAGATATAGATCATCCTTCAGTCGCAATCCTCAATGTGGGAGTAGAGGGATTAAAGGGTAATGTAGCTGTTAAAGAAGCGGCCGCAATTTTAAAAAATTCTAGTCTACCAGTTAAGTTTGCTGGTTTTGTTGAAGGAGACGATATAGGAAAAGGAACTGTTGACGTCATTGTTACAGATGGGTTTACAGGTAATATCGCGTTAAAGACAGCTGAAGGAACCTCAAATCTAATAATCTTTTTTCTTAAAAAATTTTTATCAGATAATCTGATGGGGAAAATTGGAGCCTTAATTGCGCGGCCAGCATTAAATCGATTCAAATCGCATTTTGACCCACGACGTTATAATGGAGCAATGTTAGTAGGTCTCAATGGTATTTGCGTTAAAAGTCATGGTGGAACTGACCCAATAGGCTTTGCGCATGCTATTGAGGCTGGAGTTAAATTAGTTGAACAAAATTTTAATAAAGTTATTAAACAAGATCTTGTTAAACTAACGTATGTTGATCAAAATAAGACTTTAGAATCAAATACAAAAAAGGCTCTAAATTAGTGGATATACATTCGAGAATAATTGGCTGTGGTTCATACCTTCCGGGAAATCCTATCACCAATCATATGCTGGAGGAAAAGATTGATACCTCTGATGAATGGATCAAAACTAGAACTGGTATAAGCCAGAGGCATTATGCAGGGGACGACGAATTTACATCCGATATGGCTATAATAGCTGCAGAGCGAGCAATAAATCATGCTGGCATTGATAGTAGTGAAATAGACCTGATAGTTGTTGGAACAACGACACCTGACAGAACGTTTCCAGCGACAGCGGTTCGACTACAAAAGGCTCTGGGTTGCAAAACTGGTGCTGCATTTGACGTTCAGGCAGTATGCTCAGGGTTTATTTATGCTATATCGATAGTAAATAGCATGATAAAAACGAAGCAATGTAAAAAGGCTTTGGTGGTTGGTGCAGATACATTGTCTCGTCTATTAAATTGGGAAGATAGGACTACGTGTGTGTTGTTTGGCGATGGCGCTGGGGCAGTTGTGCTCGAGGCTAACAGAGAGGGTGCTAATGGAACCAAATCGGGCATCATTTCAACACACATTCACTCAGACGGTAATTATGAGGATCTTCTATATTGTGATGGTGGACCATCAACAAATCAAAAGTCTGGTTTTATCAAAATGGAAGGTAAAGAAGTTTTCAGGCATGCGGTTAATAACCTTGCGGCAGTGGTACAAGAAATTCTAGACAAAAATAAATTGAAGTCGGAGGAAATTGACTGGTTAGTCCCGCATCAAGCTAATAGACGCATTATTGAAAGCACCGCAAAAAAACTAAAAATGCCACTGAGCAAGGTAATACTAACAGTCGATAAGCATGCGAATACATCGGCAGCTTCAATCCCATTAGCGCTGGATTACGCGATTAAGAAAAATAAAATTAAGAGCGGAGACCTTGTATTAATGGAAGCAATGGGTGGAGGGCTAACCTGGGGAGCATCACTAGTTCGAATGTAAATTTTACCGCAAAAAGCTTTAATCTTTGATATTATCTTTTTAATAGAGTATCGTGCTACTAATGGTTTGATTTTTTAGCCTAGTTCGAATTGTTAAGGGGTTTTGCACATGTCGAGAAAAACAATCACACGCACTGAACTTGGTGAAGCAATTTACCAAGAGGTAGGATTGTCAAGAAATGAGTCCTCCGATCTATTTGAAACTGTTTTAAATAAAATATCAGAAACACTCATCATGGGGGAAACTGTAAAAATTTCTTCTTTCGGCACTTTTTCTATAAGAAGTAAGTCGGAGAGGATTGGGCGAAACCCAAAAACCGGAGTAGAGGTTCCCATCACACCGCGAAGGGTAATAAACTTTAGACCTTCTCAACAACTTAAGACGCGTATAAGTAAAATTAATAAAGATGTTAATGATCAAAGCGCCTAGTGATTGATTTATGTCAGATCTATATCCTGGTAACAAAATTAATAGAGAATATAAATCTAAAAAATCATCTATAGCATATAGAACTATAAGAGAAGTCGCGAGTGAGCTTAACCTTGAACAGCATGTATTACGTTTTTGGGAGAATAAATTCCCACAAATTAATCCGCTTAAACGAGCGGGCGGTAGGCGTTACTATAGGCCAGAGGATATAGAGCTACTAAAAGTAATAAAAACTTACCTCTATACTGAAGGTTATACAATAAAGGGAGTGCAGAGACTATTTAAATCAAACAAAAAACTTAAATCACGATTACCCCGGACGGAAGTCGAACAAAAACTAATAGATCCAAATAATAAGGAACAGGATCTCGAAAAAAAATTAGAAGCTCTGTTGTATGTTCTTGAAGACATTAAAAAACTAACAACGTAAATACTAAATATTTAATATATTCCGTCGCGGAATTGCCAATAGTATATCTATCCTTATAATAGAAATTATTAGTCAAACATCAAATAACAAAGTATATTTCTTGATTAGATTTTACGACTAACCTACATTAGATAAGTCCTGATCGTGAAATTTGTAGAATATATGAAGTGTTTATCTTGTCGGAGCGTGGCGCAGTCTGGTAGCGCACTTCGCTGGGGGTGAAGGGGTCGGAGGTTCGAATCCTCTCGCTCCGACCAATTAAAGAGTGATGTAACGCTATTTAAATTAAATAGTTACATCACTAATTGATTTCTAAACAATTAATAATTACTAAATAGGTATTTGTTTTTTAATGGTAGAATTATGTAAATTAGAAGAAATTCCAGATAATGAGGCAAAAGGTTTAGTAGCCGAGGTCGATGGAAAACAGAGGAATATTTTTATTATTAGGAAGGGTAATATTGTGTTTGGTTATATAAACTGGTGTCCACATAACCAAGTCTTAATTGATCAAATTCCCAATAAATTTTTTAACTCTGATAAGACTTTTATTCAATGCTCTAAACATGGGGCACTCTTCAATATTGACGACGGCCTTTGCATCATGGGCCCGTGTCAAGGCGAAAGCCTAAAACAACTGAATATCAGTATTAACGGAGATATGGTAGTACATGAAGACTAATGTTTTAACCGCGGCCCTTATAACTTTTAACCCCTTGATCTGGTACCCATACTCCCGTAGGCGGCTCGCCAGTTTGGAAAAATACGTCTATGGGGATTCCACCTCTGGGATACCAATAACCTCCAATTCTGAGCCAAATTGGATCAATTGCGGTTATCAACTTTTCTCCAATTGAAATTGTACAATCCTCATGAAATGTAGAATAATTTCTATAGCTTTCTAAATATAACTTTAAAGATTTACTCTCTACGATTTGCTCATTTGGGATGTAGTCAACTACAATATGTGCAAAATCCGGCTGACCAGTCACAGGACATAAAGAAGTAAATTCAGGGCACGTAAAACGCACTAAATAATTAATCGTTTTTTTAGGGTTTTGTATTACATCTAAAATCGCAACGTCAGGACTTGATGCCGCTGTAATTGATTTACCTAGTTTTAATTCTGAATAATCTGTTTGCTCCAATTATTTATCTCTTTCTCTTAATTATAATCAATATTATCAGCAAGGTATTTGATTCCTCGCTTAGTTTATTTTCTCGCGCCCAAGTTTAGTCAATTTACATACTAACCAATCTGGTTTAATTGGATTTAGGAACCAAGGTTCAGCCCAACCGTTTTTTATACAAGAATTCACGGTTTGAGCACTTATCTTTTGTCCATTTGAGTCAAAGAGAGGCAACTTTCCACCAGCCTGTCTTAGACCCTTTTTTAACCAATTAAGTTGAATTTTAGATGGTTTTTCCATAGCTTATTATTGATTATTATATAAATCCAATTTTTTAATTAATCTTTCTTACCAGCGTTACTATATTGAATGTAGCAATGGTTTCCAATTAAATCAACGAAGGTAATATGTAATATGAAACAATTAAATACCAAAGTAATTTACTTTACAACGAAGACTAATACCGAAGTACAAAAAATAGCAAGGATATTGGTAGAGGAGAGTCTTGTTGCATGTGTGAACATAATTGGTCCTTCAACGTCAATATATCGTTGGGATGATGAGATAATAAAAACAAATGAATTTATTGCGATAGCTAAAACCTCATCTAAAAATTCTAAAAAAAGTGTTAAAAGACTAATCGAATTGCATAGCTATGAATGTCCGGCCGTATTAATTGTTGATATTGAAACTGGAAATGAAGAATTCATTTCTTGGATAAACAAAGTCGTTAAATAGTTAATATTATATTATGAACAATTAACAAATTTAAATTTAGAGCAAAATACATGAGATAGCTTGGACGGCGATACCCTCTCGACGACCTGTAAAACCTAAATTCTCTGTAGTAGTCGCTTTTATGTTAACCTGATTTAATTCAACCTCTAATATTCCCGCTAGGTTCTCTCGCATTTTCTGGCGGAAAGGGGTTATTTTAGGTTCCTCACAAATTATGGTCAGGTCTATATTAGAAATTATACCTCCTAAATTATTGACTTTCTCTAACGAGTCTCTCAAAAATAATTCTGAGTTGCAATTTTTCCACTTCGGATCATTGGGCGGAAACAAAGCACCTATATCACCACCACCAATAGCCCCTAGGATTGAGTCAGTGATGGCGTGAATAGCGACATCAGCGTCTGAATGACCGAAAAGAGATTTATGGAAAGGAATTCTAATCCCACATAAATTTAGTCCCGAACCTGCACAAAATTGATGCACATCAAATCCAGTGCCAATTCTAGGAGTTTTTTGCTCCCGAATAAGCAATTTTTGAGCAATTGCAATGTCCTCTTTAGTAGTAATTTTAAAATTCATTTCAGAGCTTTCAATTATTGTAACTTCCATTCCATGTTTTTCCGCCATCGTAGCATCATCTGTGTATTGGCTTCCATCATTCTGTTTATGAATATTATAAATTTTTTTAAAGTTAAAAGCCTGTGGAGTCTGAATTTGCCATAAATTAGATCTGCTTATTGTTTCTATCACATTTTCACCAATTGATCTTTTTAGTGTATCTTTAACTCTTGTTCCTGGAATTACACAATCGTTTCCTAAATCAAGTTTCTGGAATATTTGATTAATAATTTCGGTAGTTATGAATGGACGGGCAGCATCGTGAATCATAACATAACGTGGATTATCTTTATATATGGCAGATAAGCCAATTAGAGAAGAATCTTGGCGTTCTTCTCCCCCAAAAATCGGTTCTGCTAAATCAAAACCTATAATTGATTCCTTATACTTTTCAATATCATCGGGGTGAATAACCACCTGTATTGAGGCAATTCTTGGATGGCTAATAAATATTTTAATCGAGTGACTAAGTATCGAAATGCTATTAAGCAATTGATACTGTTTAGCCACCAAACCTCCAAGCCTTTTACCTCTGCCACCAGCCAGAATCAATATTGCTGTGTCCTTTTTAATATTTTGTGATTTTTTCAAACCAATATCTACCTAATTTATTTTGAAAAGAGTGTAACAAATGTCTTGAATACAAAAAACCACTTAACTAATCTTTTCTGCATACAAAAAGCATTTTATAGCATATATTATAATACATGAGCCATGCCTCGATTGTATAATAATTAAAGTTATACCGTCTTTAAATATAATTGGTTGTAATCCAAAATGAATATCATATTAATTGAAGGAATCGCTGTATTATCTCTCATTTGCGGATGTTTAATACCATTCAAGCGCAATTCCAAACCAGATGGTTTATTTTGGTTAATCAACTGTTTTGTTCTAACTGCCACAGCTTTATTGGTTTTTTATAAACAAAATGATTATTGGCATAGTGATTTTTCAACAGCGTTATGGTTAACAATTAGCGCTAGTGTATTTTTATTTATAATAATAGTGATTATTAAGAACACAATATGGCGCATTTCGACTCTCTTATTTCCGTACCTATTTGTACTGGGAATATTAGCGTACTTTTCCGATAAACTAGTTGTATCGAGTGTTTTATTTGGAGAGATTTCCGTTTGGCTTTACTACCACGCAATAGTTTCAATTCTAATGTACGCTTTGTTAACTATTGCCACTTTATCAGCACTCAGTTCTACCATTCAGGAACGCAACATTAGATCAAAACGACTAAATATACTCTCACATCGATTACCCTCAGTGACATCATCTGATAATTTATTCATTAATTTATTGACTCTATCTGCATTTATACTTTTCTTCGCGTTCGTCTCAGGAATGGCGGCTCAGTATTTACAAACTGGTAGATTTTTAAACATAGATCATAAAACAATACTAATATTATTAGCGTTTATCATTATTATAATAATAATTTTTTTACATATTCGAAGTGGTATACGGGGAAGACTAGCCACTTGGATAGTACTTTTTGTTTATTTATTTATATCACTTGGTTATCTTGGTGTTAAGTTCGTAACGAATATCTTACTTGCGTATTTAGACAAGTTAATAATTTAATCTTTAATTATTGCCTTTTTAATTTTTTTGCCTAATAAATAGGCTTGAAAGGTTTTAAATGCAAATAAAAATTGGCCCTATTCAAGTAAATAATAATGTTATACTGGCTCCAATGTCAGGAGTAACAGATATGCCTTACCGAAAAATAGCAAAAGAATATGGAGTGGGGCTTGTAATTTCTGAAATGATTGCAAGCCAGGCAATGATTTATGCAAATCGAAGAACGTTGAAAATGGCATCAAATTGTGAAGAGGAATTTCCTATGGCTGTTCAATTAGCTGGTTGTGATCCAGAGTTGATGGCAGAGGCCGCTAAAATTAATGCTGATAGAGGTGCCGCTATCATCGATATTAATATGGGCTGTCCAGTAAAGAAAGTTACAAAAGGTTATGCTGGTTCTGCTCTAATGAAAGATGAAATACTCGCCAGTAAAATAATTAAAGCTGTAGTAGATGCTGTTAACTTGCCAGTAACATTAAAAATGAGAACGGGTTGGGATCTTGACAATAGAAATGCTCCAACACTTGCTAAAATTGCGGAAGACTCTGGTATTAAAATGGTTACCGTCCATGGCCGAACAAGAAACCAACTGTATCGAGGTAAAGCAGATTGGAGTTTCATTAAAAAGGTCAAAAATGCGATTTCTATCCCAGTCATAGGTAATGGTGACGTAAATACAATAGAAGATGCGGCTGAACTATTGAGATTATCTGGGGCTGATGGTGTTATGATAGGGCGAGGGAGTTATGGAAGACCATGGTTTCTACATCAGGTTATACATTTCCTAAAAACTGGAAATAAAATAGATAATCCAAGCCTAAATGAGCAATATAGGGTGGTGAAAAGGCATTATGAGGATTTACTTCTTCATTATGGTAAAGAGCGAGGTCTGCGAATTGCGCGTAAACATATTGGTTGGTATAGCAAAGGTTTTCCCGACTCAGCTGCTTTTAGAACTCACTTTAATTCAATTACGAGCACTAAGCAGGCTAAATTTGCCATCGATAGTTTTTATTTACCTCTAATTGACAAAAAAGTTGCCTAAACCAATTAAAATTAAATAAAGGTTTATCAAAGTGATAATTAGCGAGAATACTCAAAGTATTTTAAATAGTCTCGACTCTAGCATAGTAATGGTGGGGCCAAACTCGGAGATAAGCTATCTTAACAACGCTGCAGAGCAATTATTTTCTGGCAGTCATACTCAACTATTAGGCTCTAAAATTGAAACAGTTCTTCCGGCGAATAGTCCCATCCTTCTTTTAATAAAGAAAGTTCAAAATACAACAAGTGCAGTATCTGATTATGGAATTACTCTAGATACACCCCGAATTCTTAAACAAATAGTAAATATTCAGATTTCTCCTTTTATAGAGGACCCAAATCATGTAATTCTTAATATTTTTACACGTTCAATTGCTGATAAGATTGATAAACAATTGATACATAGAAATGCTGCTAGATCTATAACGGCTATTGCCTCGACTCTTGGACATGAAATAAAAAACCCATTATCTGGCATTAAAGGGGCTGCGCAACTGCTAGGCACTTGTATAAGAGATGAAAATAGAGAACTAACTCAATTAATTTGCGATGAGAGCGATCGAATTTGTAGTCTGATCGACAGAATGGAAATTTTTTCTGATAAACGTCCTGTCAAAAGAGAGCCGGTAAATGCTCATAAAGTACTTGAACGAGTGCGCTTAATAGCCGAGAACGGCGTAGCAAAAAAAATAAAGTTTATTGAGCAGTATGATCCGTCCCTTCCATTTATAAATGGTGATCATGATCAATTAATACAAATATTTTTAAACCTAATTAAAAATGCTGCCGAATCAATAAACCATGATCACGGTGAGATAATTTTAAGAACAGCTTACCAACATGGTGTTAAATTTGCACTTCCAGGGGATAAGTCTCAGTTTCTTCTTCCCTTAGTAATATCAATCCAAGACAATGGCGTCGGAGTGCCAAGAAACCTGAACGAATTAATATTTGATGCATTTGTAACCTCAAAATCAAATGGAACAGGTCTAGGGCTAGCATTAGTGGCAAAATTAATTGATGATCATGGTGGGGCACTTGAGTTTGACAGCGAACCAGGTAGAACAATATTTAAGGTATTACTCCCAATGCATAAAAAAGAGATCGACGATGAAGTTTATTAAATCATTCGGGGAAACAAAAAATGACTAAGACAATTATTGTTGCTGACGACGATAATGCAATCCGAAAGGTCCTGAATCAAGCTTTAGCTAGAGATAATTACAATGTTATGACCACAGGAACAGCATCAGGATTATGGACTTTGGTAAATGAGGGGCATGGGGATTTGGTAATAATGGATGTAGTAATGCCAGATGAGAATGGATTAGATTTACTACCTCAGATAAAAAAAATACGCCCAAACCTCGAAGTCATAGTTATGAGTGCTCAAAACACATTGATGACAGCTGTAAATGCCACTCAACGTGGAGCTTTTGAATATATTCCTAAGCCATTTGACCTATTTGAACTCGGAAATATTGTAAATAGAGCTTTACAACAAAAAAATAACCAAACAAACAAACGTGAGGATAATATTAATGATGATGAACAATTACCATTAATCGGTCGATCATCAGCCATGCAAGATGTTTACCGATCTCTTGCGCGACTAATGAACACCGACTTGACGGTTCTTATAACTGGAAACTCAGGTACGGGAAAAGAATTAGCTGCCAGAGCATTGCATGATTATGGGAAAAGAAAAAACTTTCCATTTGTGGCGATCAATATGGCCGCAATTCCGCGAGAACTGATAGAGAGCGAACTATTTGGTCATGAGAAAGGATCGTTTACGGGTGCGACGAATAATTCCAAGGGACGTTTCCGCCAAGCCGAGGGTGGAACTTTATTTTTAGATGAGATAGGTGATATGCCATCTGAAGCCCAGACCAGACTTTTAAGGGTATTGCAGGAAGGAGAGTTTACCACTGTTGGGGGAAATAATGCAATTCGAAGTGATGTAAGGATTATAGCAGCAACCCATAGAGATTTGACGCAATCGATTAGGCAAGGACTTTTTAGGGAAGACCTATATTATCGTCTGAATGTTGTTCCAATCCGAATGCCAGCTCTAAATGAAAGGAAAGAGGACATTCCTGAATTAGTAAAATATTTTCTCTCCCGTTCTTTAGAAGAAGGTTTGCCATGGAAAATACTAGATGATGCAGCTATGGATAGGTTAAAAAAACATAATTGGCCTGGTAATGTAAGAGAATTAGAAAACTTAGTTAGTAGAATAGTAGCTTTATACTCTCAAGACAATATAGGTATAGAAGTGATTGAGTCAGAACTATCCGAGTTAAATCCTATTGACCGAAATCAAAATTTTACTTCCTCGAATATTACAGAACTATTAGAAACGTTTGTTAATGATATCCTTAATTCACAAAAAGATAGTTCCAAAAAAGGAAACATTTACAATCAGGTTTTAAAAGAGATAGAGAGACCTCTAATTTCTCACGTTCTTAATATTTCACGAGGGAATCAGTTAAAATGCGCAAACCTACTGGGAGTAAACAGAAATACATTACGAAAGAAAATTCATGAATTAAACATTCCTGTAACGCGTACGCCAAAATAATTTATTCATTGTACTATATCTCTATACTAATAACTATAATGTTTAAATCTTAGGTCTAATATGACGATTAATGAAAAATTTCGAAGATTGAAAAAAATATTATTAAGACTGCGTTTTGAGCGAATAATCGTGGTTATCTTAAGTTTAGCATTGTTTATTTCGGGATCAATAACAATTGCTATTTTAGCTGATTTAACACCTCTGCCGTCAAACCTTACAGTGTTGATCGCTGTTCTAAATTTAGATTTAGTACTCGCTCTTTTATTAGGAGCGATTATAGCTCGACCAATTATTAGAAGTTGGATCATCAAAAAATATGGGCCAGCTGGATCACGTTTACACATGAAAATGGTGCTTTCGTTTGGTTTAGTTGCCATCATACCCGCTCTTTTTGTAATTATGTTTTTGGGAATGTTTTTAAATACCGGAATGGAGACTTGGTTTAGTGAAAAAGTTAAATTAGCTATAAACACTTCAAACTCTGTAGCACAATCTTATTTGAAAGAGCATCAAAAAAATATTCGTGGAATCGCATTGGCCATGGCAAATGATTTAAATAGATCGGCATATCGATTACAACAAAACTCGCGCTTATTCGCAACAGTTGTTTCATCTCTGACAGAAATTAGAAATCTCTCTGAGGCTGTCGTGGTTGATAGTAGTGGTAATACATTAGCTAGATCGCAATTAAGCTTCTCATTGGGATTTAATTTCTCTAACGACGAGTTATTAAAAGGTGTTCTTAGCAGCAGAGTAGGTGAGGTTTGGATTATTAGCGATAAAAATGAAAATAAAGTAAGGGCTGGTGTTAAGCTCGAGGGTTTCGTTGATGCTTATTTATTGGTAGGTAAATTTATAGACGCTCAGGTATTAGATTATATTTCGAAGACGACCGGAGCAGCTAACCAGTATGGATTAATAGAAAAAAATAGAGATAATCTTCAAATTAAATTTTTATTTGTGTTCGCTTTAATCGCATCTCTTATTGTATTAGTGGCAATTTCGATTGGTTGGCAAATTGCTACGACGATCTCAACTCCAATAGGCCAATTGATTAATGCTGCCGATAAAGTTCGTAGAGGAGATTTAACAACACGTATCCAAACTAATATTACACATGACAAAGATGAGGTTGGTAAATTAAGCAGTGCGTTTAATAAAATGACTGAGCAATTAAATAGTCAACAGAAAGGTCTCATCTCGGCTAATAAGGAACTAGATGAACGAAGACGTTTCATAGAGGTTGTTTTATCCGGAGTTTCAGCAGGCGTTATAGGTTTAGATAGAAGCGGGTGCATTTATTTTCCTAATAGGTCAGCTACAGATCTCCTTTCGATAAACCTAGAAGAACACGCCGGAGAAAACCTCGAGATTCTAGTTCCCGAAATGAAAGATCTATTAGACGAAATACGATTGAATCCAGAAAAAAATGCAGAGGGTGATATAGAAATTTCAAGAAACGGCATAACAAAAAACCTTGTGGTATCAATTGCTGCAGAGAAAGTAAATAAGGAAATTTTAGGTTTCGTTGTAACATTTGATGATGTTTCGGAATTATTGTCTGCACAACGAAAGGCCGCATGGGCAGATGTAGCTAGACGTATTGCGCACGAAATTAAGAACCCACTAACACCAATCCAGCTAGCAGCAGAGAGGTTAAAGCGTCGATATAAAGCAGAAATTAAAACAGATCAAAAAACCTTTTTACTCTGTACAGACACCATAATTCGCCAAGTAAAAGACATTGGTGAAATGGTTGATGAATTCTCAGCCTTTGCAAGAATGCCGCAGCCTAAATTAGTCGAAATGAACCTTGTAAATCTATGTAAGGAGAGTATTTTTCTAGAACAAAATAGATTCCCCAATATCGACTATATTTTTGAAAATAATGCTCAAAATCTAGTAATTCTTGCTGATCGAGAACAAATTAGTCGTGCTTTAACCAATATTTTAAAAAATGCATCTGAGTCAATTGAACAACTCAAAAATAAAACTCATCAGGGTAAAGTTATTATGATTTTAATTGAAGATGAAGAATTTTTTAAAATAAAAATTTCGGATAATGGCCAGGGATTTCCGAAAAATCTACTTGATCGAGTAATCGAACCTTATGTTACTACGAGAGAAAAAGGAACAGGCTTGGGATTATCGATAGTGGCTAAAATAATGGAAGATCATAATGGTGAATTACACCTTGACAATAATAAGGATGGTGGGGCATTTATCCAATTGGCATTTAAGAAATAGTCTTAATTTAGTCACCTCCATTAGCGATTTTAATTTAAAAGGTTCTAAATGCGTGATATTTTAATAGTTGATGATCAAGCCGATATTAGGATTCTGGCTGCCGGAATTTTAGAGGATGAAGGGTATGAAACACGTATCGCGCACAATAGTAAAAGTGCTTTTTCATCTGTTGCGTCAAGAAGGCCGAGCCTAGTTCTTTTAGATATCTGGCTCCAAGATCCAAAAGAAGGGCTGGAGATACTTGAAAAGTTGTGTCTAGAACATCCTACATTGCCTGTGGTAATGATGAGTGGGCACGGTAATATTGAAACCGCTGTAAAAGCAATTAATATAGGGGCTTTTGACTTTATTGAGAAGCCATTCACAGCAGATCGTTTGATTCTAGTAATAGATAGAGCTTTAGAGAATGCTAAGTTAAAGCGAGAAAATGCAGATTTAAAATTGCGGGTAGGTGGAGAAATTGACTTAATAGGAGAGTCGTCTCAAATTAATCAATTACGACAATCCGTCAATCGTGTAGCAAACTCAAATAGTCGGGTCTTAATAACTGGCCCAGCTGGTTCGGGCAAGGATGTGATAGCTAGGTTATTGCATAAAAATTCAATAAGGTCAGATTCAGCTTTTGTTAAAATTAACTGTGCTACTATGAATCCAGATAGTTTTGAAAGTAGTCTATTTGGATCAGAGAATCCCGACTCCCAAACAGAGTCAAAAACAATAGGAACCTTTGAACAAGCGCATAATGGAACCTTGTTTTTTGATGAAGTAGCAGATATGCCGTTGGAAACTCAAGGAAAGATTGTTCGAACGCTTCAAGAACAGACTTTTACGCGCGTGGGTGGGACAAAATTTATTGAAGTAGATGTACGTGTTATTTCATCCTCAACTAAAGATTTATCGGAGCAAATGAAAAAAGGATATTTCCGCGAAGATTTGTTCTATCGATTGAGTGTAGTTCCTGTCGAGATACCACCATTAAAAAATTATAGAGAAGACATACCAGAATTAGCCAAATTTTTTATGGATCAGATTGCAGATTTGTCTGGAAGATTGCCAAGAGAATTCTCAGATGAAGCCTTGGCAACACTTCAGTGTTACGAATGGCCCGGTAATGTTCGAGAGCTTAGAAATGTCATTGAGAGGATTTTAATTATGGCACCTGGCAATGAGAGAGATCCGATAACACTGGAGATGATGCCAAATGAAATGTTATTAAATATTAACGAAAACAAAGTGGGGGTTGATAAAACGGAATTTATGAGTTTACAACTTCGTGATGCCAGAGAAATTTTTGAGCGGGAGTATCTCGAGGCTCAAATAATGCGGTTTGGTGGTAATATTTCAAAAACTGCTAATTTTATTGGTATGGAAAGATCTGCTCTCCATAGAAAAATTAAATATTTAGGTCTGCAATCCAATGAGAAAATGATTGTAAATGAATAATTATACCATGTTAAGAAAAAAGGATTAACATGAAAGTCATAATATGTGGAGCAGGACAAGTTGGCTACAATATTGCGCGTTATTTAGCTCTAGAAGATAACGAAATTACTGTTGTAGATCAATCCTCAGAGCTGACGCAAACTATTAGCGATAGTTTAGATGTTAAGGCATTAGTGGGATTTGCATCTCATCCAAATGTCCTATCCCAAGCAGGAGCTGAGTCTGCTGACATGATAATCGCAGTAACTCAATCTGATGAAGTTAATATGGTAGCTTGCCAAGTAGCACACTCACTATTCAATGTAACAACAAAAATTGCCCGAATACGACAACAAGGTTACATCAGTCCAAAGTGGTCCAATTTATACACTCGAGACCATATTCCCATTGATGTTGTAATCTCACCAGAATTAGAAGTTGCTAGAGCTATTTCGCGCAGGTTACAGGCTCCGGGAGCCTTTGATATGATATCTTTAGTTGATGACAAAGTTAAATTGATAGGGGTCAGGTGTGACAATAATTGTCCAGTGGTCAACACCCCATTGCGCCAGCTTACACAATTATTTCCGGACTTAAATGTTATGGTAGTTGGAGTAGCGCGAGAGAATGACAATAGAATCCCAGGCCCAGACGATTTTATGTTACCGGGTGACGAGGTTTATTTTGTAGTTAATAGTGAACACGTTGAAAGGGCGATGGCAGCATTTGGACATGAAGAAACAGAGGCGCGTAGGGTCGTCATTTTCGGCGGCGGGAATATTGGTCAATTTTTAGCTAAAGAGATTGAGGAAAACTACCCAACTGTTAATCTTAAGGTTATTGAACAAAATAAACAAAGATCAGAAAATGTGGCACGCACCCTTAATCACTCCGTTGTTCTTAATGGATCTGTTTTAGATCGAGAAATACTCGAAGAAGCTAACGTATTTAATGCAGAAACTGTTGTATCAGTAACAAATGATGATGAAACAAACATCATGTCATCTCTACTTGCAAAAAAAATGGGAAGTCAGAGGGCCATAACACTAATAAATAGCGATACTTATATTCCTTTAACGCCTTCACTTGGAATTGATGTTATAGTTAGTCCCCAAAATATTACAGTTTCAACTATTTTACGGCATGTTCGAAGGGGACGAATTCACTCTGTTAATACAATCAGAGATGGTTTTGGTGAAGTTATAGAGGCTGAGGCAATGGAAACATCAAGCTTGGTAGGTGTTCCACTATCTGAGTCAGGCTTTCCAGATGGAGTATTGGTTGGAGCAATAGTAAGAAATGAGAGGGTTATTATCCCAAGGGGAAACACAATAATCGAAGCAAATGATCGTATTGTTTTATTTACCCTTACTGAGAATATCCGAGAAATCGAGAAAATGTTATCAGTTAGACTTGAGTATTTTTAATAAAATAGAGTTTATAGAATGCCAAAAATAGCATTTGTTAATGGATCCTATCAAACGATCAATAAGCCCAGTATAAAAATAGAAGATAGGGGCTTTCAATTTGCTGATGGAGTATACGAAGTTATCGCTCTAACCAATGGTGTGTTGATTGATTTAAATTTTCATCTCGATAGATTAAACCGTTCTTTAAGAGAGATAAATATTGAATGGCCAACCGCTAAGGAAGCATTTAACGCCATATGCGCTGAGGTAATTAGAAGAAATAGGCTTGTTCATGGCAGCCTATATATACAAATTACTCGCGGCGTATCTGCCCGAGATTTTTCTTATCCAAAAGGATTGAAACCAAGTCTTATAATTTACGGAAGACATTCTCAAGAAAACCAAAATTTAAAGAAAATAGAGTGTATTAAGGTAATTACTACTCAGGATATTCGTTGGGACCGCTGTGATATAAAATCAATTTCACTTTTAGCTAGCGTTCTCTCTAAAGCTAAGGCTAAAAATAAGCTTGCGCAAGAAGCTTGGTTTCTTAATAAAGATGGATTTATTACAGAAGGAGCATCGTCTAATGCTTGGATTGTTCGGGAACCAAATATTATCCAAACACACCCCACAAATTCATCAATACTATCGGGCATAACGAGATTAAGAATAATTAGACTTGCTGAAGAACAAGCTATAAAGGTTATTGAGAAACCGTTCTCATTAAGTGAGGCTAAAAAGGCAAAAGAAGCTTTCCTAACAAGCTCAACATCATTTGTTCAACCGATAATTGATATTGATGGAACACAAATTAGTAACGGTAAAATTGGATTGACTACAAAAAAACTATTAAACTCATACTTAAAGTTTATGGGCTAATTATATGAATTTAAAATTACAAAAACCAAAAGCTGTAATATTTGATTGGGATGATACATTAGTAGATAATTGGAGTACAATTCATAAGTCATTGAATGCAACACTAACCGAATTTAATTACCCGCCTTGGACAATTCAAAAAACAAGGTCAAATATTAGACTATCATTAAGGGACAGTTTCCCTGGTATTTTTGGAAACAACTGGCAAGTAGCCGCGAAGTTTTTTTATGATAAAATTAAAAAGGACCATCTAAAAACATTAGTGAAATTGAATTTTTCTGAGAATGTGTTAGAGCTTTTATATGATAGTAAAATAAAAATGGGGATAGTAAGTAACAAAACTGGATCAATTTTAAGAGAAGAATGTGAGTACCTAGGATGGAATAAGTTTTTCGAGAGCGTTATTGGAGCAAATGATGCAAAAAATGATAAACCCGCCCCAGATCCTTTACTGCTCTGTCTCGAGAAAATTGGAATTTCCGCAAATAAACTTGTCTGGTTCGTTGGAGACGCACCATCTGATATAGAATGTGCTGTCAATGCCAATGTCACTAGTGTGTTAATAAATACTAAATTTAGGCCTTTAAACGCTGAGTACCCGATAGCCGATATGCATTATGAGGATTTAGGTTCATTATACAAAAGAGTAAAAAATTTTAAACAATTCCTTTAAAAACTGATTTATCAGTGTAGAATGAAAGCTTACTTATTAGAGTTTAGAATCAATCTAAGAAATTTAAAATAAAAACTGGCGAAAAAAAGGGGACACACCCATGGCCGAAAAATCACAAAATGTTCAAGATGTATTCTTGAATGCTCTCAGAAAAAGTAAAAATTCATGTACAGTATTTTTAATTAATGGAGTAAAACTTCAGGGTATTATATCTTGGTTTGATAATTTTTCTGTTTTATTACGAAGAGATGGCCACACACAACTGATATATAAACATGCGATTTCAACAGTAATGCCATCAGGGCCAATTCAGCTTTTTGATCCCAATGATGAAACGAAGGATATTAATGAACAAGATGAGACAACCACTACTTAAGAATTTTATATTTTGAACTGGATTGTCGAACAGCAATTAGAACTTAGTCAAAGTAGATGCCTTATATTGCATCCACATGTAACAAAAAAATCTTATGCGTTTAATAACCATAATTCCTTACGAGAACCCGAGAGCTGTCTCCAAGAAACAGTAGGATTGGCCAACTCGATCGGATTGGTTGTCGCCTACAACGAAATTGTAAATTTAAATAATTTAAAGCCCTCCACCTTAATTGGTGGAGGTGTTATCAATAGGGTAGCTGAGATAATCAAGCGTAGAGATATAAATATCGCTATAGTTGACTATTCGTTGACGCCTATACAGCAGCGAAACCTTGAAAAAAAATTAAACTCTAAAGTGATTGATCGAACTGGATTAATTTTAGAGATATTTGGAGCAAGAGCGCGCACCAAAGAGGGGCGCCTTCAGGTTGACCTTGCTTATCTAATTTACCAAAGGAGCAGATTAGTAAGGTCTTGGACACATTTGGAACGCCAGAGGGGTGGTTTTGGTTTCATGGGTGGACCAGGTGAACGCCAAATAGAAGCCGATCGTAGAATGATAGGGAATCGAATTATAAAAATACAAAATCAGCTTATTGGAGTTCAACGTACAAGAAGTCTTCATCGAAAATCTCGGAATAAAGTGCCTTATCCGGTTATCGCTTTAGTCGGTTATACAAACGCTGGGAAATCGACTTTATTTAATGCACTAACTTCATCGACGGTAATAGCTGAGGATAAATTATTCGCTACTCTTGACCCCACAATGCGTGGTTTGACTCTTCCATCTGGAAAGAAAATTATTCTATCGGACACTGTTGGGTTCATATCAGCGTTGCCTCATGAACTGGTAGAAGCATTCAAATCAACCCTCGAGGAGGTTATGGAAGCAAATTTAATCATTCACGTTAGGGATATTGCTAATGAAAACACTGAGGCGGAAAAACAGGACGTGTTAGAAGTATTAAATGAATTAGTGTCTGATAAAAATCTGGGCAACTCAGACTTTAGTATGACACCAGTGATAGAAGTATTAAATAAATCGGATCTCCTTACAATAAAAGAAAAAAGTAGTAGATTATTACGAACCCAACAGAATAACTCAAAAATGGTCTTGGTTTCTTCAACCAAGAAAGAGGGTTTTACAGATCTTTTAGAAGAAATTGATATACAAGTTAATAAAAAAAGGAAAGTAGTAAAATTAGAAATTGATTGGGATCAAGGATCTTTTTTGAACTGGTTATATAAAGTTGGTGAGATTATTTATCGCCGCGATACAAATAAAAATATTCAATTAAAAATTTCATTAGATGAGAAAGATCTCAATAAAATAAAGAAAATAAATTTAGAATGAATTTATCTAAAATTATTAAAAATTGAGTATTAAAAATGCAAGACAAATTAAATTGTGTATCACAAATAATTAAAGATACCGCTGATATTGAGATATTGCCTTATTTCAATCAACCTGAGAGTTTTGAAACATTTAAGAAATCCTCAGGAGAAATTGTTACAAATATTGATCTCAATGCAGAGCGTCGGCTTACTGAAAGTTTATTATCGCTCTCAGTGGATAGTGAGGTGATTGGCGAAGAATCAGCTTCCGAAGATACTCAAATTTATCACGTACTTAAAAAAGATAAGCCTGTCTGGATAATAGATCCTTTAGATGGAACACGTAATTTTGCAAATGGGAAAAATTGCTTTGCAATAATTGTTGCCCTTTGTTTGGGCGGCGAAACAGTAGCTGGCTGGATATACGATCCGATAAATTTAAAAATGTATTCCGCATATAAGGGAGTAGGGGCGACCCTAAATGGTAAAAGTTTAAATATTAAAGAATGCCAAGATCTGTCAAATATGATTGGATCTACTGGACAGAATTTTAGTAAAATTCTAGATGAAAGAGCTGGAGGTTTCGGCATTCCTAAAAGATGTAATCGATACAGGTGTATCGGTCGAGAATATGGGGACTTAGCGACTGGAATCCTGGATTTTGCCGAATATAGTATTCTAAAACCTTGGGATCATGCAGCAGGAGTTTTAATACATTCTGAGGCTGGTGGTTACTCCGCATTTATATCAGACAAGAGAGGCTATCTTCCTGTGCCGCCTGTAAAAAAAACACTGCTTATTGCACAAAGTGAGAAGGTTTGGACACAAATTTTAAAAATTTTAAGTATAGAGAATTAATCATTTTCAAATATCTTAGCTTCCTTCCATAATACATCGAATTCTTCTAGATTTAGTTTATCTATTCTCCTATTTTCCTCTCTTAGTCTCATTTCCATATAACGAAACCGTTTTTCAAACTTATTAATTCCCTCTCGCAGAATACTCTCCGGTTCCAAATCCAATTTCCGGGAGAGATTCGAGACGGAGAATAGCACATCACCCATTTCCTCCCTAATTTTTGTATCGTCCGTAGGGTTTTTCTTAATCTCAAACTCTAATTCAGCAATCTCTTCTTTAAGCTTATCAATCGCTCCTTTTTCATCGGACCAGTCAAAACCAACACGAGAAGCTCTCTGTTGCACCTTAAATGCGCGCAAAAGTGCAGGGAAACTTTTTGCAACCCCATCTAATTCAGAATATATTTCGGAATTAATATTAATATTATTTTTTCTTTCTTTAGCCTTTATATTCTCCCACATAATTGTATTCGATTGGGAATTTTCATTAAACTTTTCATTATTCTTAACGAATACGTGGGGATGACGCCGTAGCATTTTGTTAGATACATTGTCTATTATGTCATCCAAAGAAAAAATGTTATCCTCAGAGGCCATTTCGGCATAAAGGACAATATGAAACAATAGGTCTCCTAATTCCTCCTTAAGAGATAACATATCTTTTTTGTTGATTGCATCATAAACTTCATAAGACTCCTCAATTGTATAGGGCGCTATACTCTCATATGTTTGCACAATATCCCAACTGCAGCCATTATTTGGATCTCTCAATTTTTTTACTATTCTTTTCAAACGATTAATTTTATGCATTTTTTTCCTATTCATCAGAACATCTAATTTTAAATATTACTTTATAATACCCTATTTTACATTACTACTTGCAACCAGAGATTACATTCCAAAATAAATGACTGACAGTTATTTAAACATGAAAAGGAGGAGTGTTTTTTAACAATATAGAATCTGCAAAGTGTAGCTCAAGGAACCTGGAACGAACAAAAAAGGATAAGGCCCTTAATAAGTTCTATCTCTAAAAAGAAATCTCGAAGAATAAACTTATTGCTAAATTAAAATAGCAGAATCAAGGTTATTCTGTTAGTAACCCTCAATCCATTAATCTAATTGATTTGAATAAACCCAACCAATATTCTGATAACTTTTAGAAATCAAGGAAGACCTATGTTCTTACAAAAACTTCAAAAACCTCCTGAGAGAAGGGTAATATATTATATAAATAATATTTTTGTCGCATAATGTATATTATGGTATATTAATATAATTATAATATAGAGACATTAAAACAATAGTTTAGGATTCTATATTAAATTAATAACTTATTAATTTTGTGGAAATTCCAAAATCATCCCATCATAGGCAAGTTCAGCATCAGATGCAATTTTGAGACTAACTTCATCATAATCAATTTTATGTGATAAGTGTGATAAGACTAATCTTCGTGGTTTAACAATCCTCGACCATTCTATAGCTTTATTAACATGCGCATGCGTTATATGCGGTTCTTCCCACAAAGTCCCCACTATCCAAGTGTCAATTCCGCTTAAAGTTGAAAAACTACTTTCAGGCATTTCAACAACATCTGTTGAATAAGCAAATTCATTAATTCTAAAACCAAGAGTTTTCAAAAAACCGTGATCTTGTTCAAATACATCAATTACAAAATTCCCAATTTTAAAACGATCACCAACATTTATTTCATTCTTTTCTAAACAAGGTTTATAGAAAAATTTTGTATCTCCCTTAAGGGGATCTAAGACATATCCAAATCTTTCAGCAATATCATCCCAAGTTTGTTTATTAGCATAAGTTGGTATCCATCTATTCATACACCTATTAATTGCTCTTAAATCATCAATTCCATGTAAATGATCTGCATGTGAGTGTGTATAAAGAAGAGCGTCAATATGTTGAACGTTTGCGTTAATCAGTTGTAAACGTAAGTCTGGAGATGTATCTATCAGAATAGTAGTATCAGCATCCTCAACCAATATGCTGGGCCTAGTTCTCCTATTTTTTGGGTTTAAAGGATTCGCTCCACCCCATCCCTCTCCAATCATTGGGGTTCCTCCGCTATGGCCAGAGCCTAAGATTTTTACTAACACTTACTTGGCACCTTAATAATTTTTGCTTTCGCAAAAAACCGATAAAAATTATCTGTCGTAATTTTATGAAATTCAGGTAGCTCTACATTAAAAATTTCAGCAGCTTTTTCAGCCGTATGGACTATAAACGAAGGCTCATTTATCTTACCTCGTTTTGGAACAGGAGCTAAGAAAGGCGCGTCAGTCTCTATTATAATATTTTCTATTGGTATTTTTTTTATGATCTCTCGTAATTTTTTAGCATTCTTGAACGTTATTATACCAGATAATGATATCGCCATACCATATTTTACCGCTACTTCTGCCACACCTAAACCTGAGCTAAAACAATGAATAACCCCAGGAAAATAGCCCTTCTCCTGTTCTTCAGTTATTATATTAATCATTAATTGATCGGCATCTCGACTGTGAACAATAATTGGTAATTGTGTCTCCCTAGAGGCTTTAATATGGGTCCTAAAATATTTTTCTTGAATATCTCGCGGGGCATTATCATAAAAGAAATCTAGCCCTGTCTCACCAATACCTACAACTTTAGAGTGCTTACTAAGATCGACTATCGTTTGGACATTTAAGTCAGTTTTCGTAGCGGCTTCATGGGGATGTACACCGACGGTATATGCCACATTATCATAACTCTCCGCTATTGCACAAATTTCCGCAACATCATCAAGTTTTGTACAAATACATACTAAAAACTCTACCCCTGATTTTCGCGCTCTATCAATTACATTTTGAACATCATTTGATATACCTTCATAATTTAAATGGCAATGACTATCAACGAGCATAGATGCCTCACTTAATCTATATTAGAGTCTAAGATTCTAGGGAAAACTCCAAAAGGCTCTGGTAAGGAACTTCCAGGAATTATCTGTTCTGATGAACCAAATGATTTAAAGCTTCTCGAGCTATCAGATATACCTACTTGATCAAGAATTTTTTCGGCAGAATTTGGCATAAATGGCTGCGTAATTATTGCTATATTCCTAATTACTTCGGTTAACACATACAATACTGTCTCCATTCGATTAAAATTCTCTTTTTTAAGGGTCCATGGTGCTTGTTTATCAATATAACTATTAGCTGATCTTATCTCGAGCCAAATTCTATCGAGTGCTTGACTAAGAGCCTGACTGTCAATGAAAGATCGTACCTCAGGTAGCAATTTATCAAGTCCCATCAAAAGAACTTCGTCGTCGTCTTCTAATTTATGAGGCTTTGGTATGCAACTTCCACAGTTTTTATTTACCATAGACATGACACGTTGTACCAAATTCCCATAATCATTTGACAATTCACTATTAACTCTTCGGACCATAGCAGTTCTCGAAAAATCTCCATCTTTCCCAAAAGGAACCTCGCGCAGCAAAAAATACCTAACTTGGTCCAGACCATAAGTATTCTTCAGCGCAACTGGATCAATAACATTACCTAATGACTTTGATATTTTTTCTCCCTCATTTGTCCACCAACCATGAGCAAAAATTTTTTTGGGGGTTTTTAGGCCGGCTGACATCAAAAACGCTGGCCAATACACAGCATGAAATCGAAGAATATCTTTACCGACAATATGCAAATCTGCAGGCCAAAACATTTTAAATTCCTTAGTATCTTGATTAGGGTAATCGATAGCTGTTAAATAATTAGTTAGGGCATCCAGCCAAACGTACATGATGTGTTTGTTATCGCCCGGAACGTTAACACCCCAATTGAACGATGTTCTCGATATAGACAGATCTTCCAATCCACCACCAACAAAACTGATTACCTCATTTCTTCGAGTTATGGGTAAGATAAAATCAGGGTTATCATCATAAAATTTTAATAGCTTATTCTGCCAAGCCGATAACTTAAAAAAATAACTTGGTTCTTCAACCCATTCAACATCTGCACCAGTTGGGCCTATTTTTTGTCCATTTTTTTCTAATATTTCATTCTCAGTATAAAAAGCCTCATCTCTAACCGAGTACCAACCCGAATAACTTCCAAGATAAATATCCCCAGACTCTATTAGTTTTGCCCATAGGTTTTTACAGGCAACCTTATGACGATTCTCAGTAGTCCGAATAAAATCGTCGTTACTAAAATTCATTTGTTTTGTTAAATCTCTAAAATTTTGAGATACGTTATCTGTAAATTCTTGGGGATTAATTCCAGCGTTTATCGCGGATTTCTCAACCTTTTGACCGTGTTCATCGGTTCCAGTGAGAAATTTTACATTATATCCATCCAGTCGCTTAAACCGAGCAATTACATCGCAAGCTAAAGTAGTATACGCATGTCCTATATGCGGTATATCATTTACATAGTAAATCGGCGTTGTGATATAGTAATTATCTGAATTTTTCATTACCTTAGAATTGTCCCAAAACTGATTTCGAATTTTTATTTACATTTTTTATCAATACAAACGTATTTAATAATACCTGTTTTTGGTCTAGGTTTAACGATGTAAGTTTATCAAGAGAGTCGCCCATTTTATCCCATGTATCCAACCAAGGATATGTATCCTCTAAATCCGATATTGCTGATTTTTTTACATTATTTGCAACCCAATTTGCAAGAAAATGCATCACATGAGTAAATAAATCGCCAGTTTTATCGCGCACTATAGTATTTCCTAACTCATGCACTTTGAGCATGTCTATTTTAGGAAAAGTATTGAGAATGGCTTTGATTTGATTAAAAACTTCTAGCGTTGCTCCCTCGGCTAAATGAAGAGCCTTGCCAATACTTCCATCAGACAACCCAGATAAGACTCTAGATTCGTCCATTGACAAATTAATCTGGTATTCCTTGAGCAAGCTAACTAGAACATCTTCATCCAATAATTTTAATTTTATGAGACGGCACCGTGATTTAATAGTTTCTAAAACTGACATCGAATTATGGCAAATTAAAAGAATTAACGTGTTCAGAGGAGGCTCTTCCAAAACTTTCAAAATAGCATTTGATGAGTTTGTGTTAAAATCATCAATACTATCAATAACAATAATCCTCCATCCTCCCTCTGAAGGTGTCAGTGATAAGAATGAATTAATTTTTCTTATCTCATCCACAGTAATCTGTTGTTTAATTTTTCCTGATTTTTCGTCCAAAGTTCGAGTAATATGCAAAAAATCTGGATGGCCACCCGATATGATACGTCGACAGATAGGATCGTTTATGTCATGGTTCAAATTAGTGGCTTTTTTATCTAAGTCTAGGTTGGAAGAAAATAATCCATCTTCTTCATGTAAAACAAAAGTATTGGTTAATACAAATCTTGCAATACGGTGCGCAAAAGTTGCCTTTCCAATACCTTTGGGTCCAGTTAACAACCAAGCATGTGGAATTCTTTTAGAAAAAAAAGATGATAGAAACTTTTGCTCCGCCTCACCTTGACCTAAAAGAAAGGGATTATTAATAGGCAACCTATTTTCCCTCAAACTCTCACTAAGCTTCATTAAATTGAATCCCTAATTTTGTCACAAGAATACGCTCAATTTCAGAATTGACCTTCTCACTCGAGAGATTTGCATTAACCACATAACATCTTTTGGGATTTTTTTCTGCTATCTCTAAAAAACCGCATCTTAGTCTATCGTGGAAATCAATATTCATTTTCTCATATCGATCTTCCTTATTTATTATTTTCTGTTTATCTGATAAGGATTTCATTCTGACCGAAGCCCTTTCCAAACCTACTTCAACTGGAATGTCTAAAATAATTGTAATATGTGGCTGCATATTACCAACAACAAATTGGCACAAACTATTAATAATACTTTTACTAACACCATGCCCATACCCTTGATAGGCCATTGTGGAGTCAATAAACCTATCACATAACACCCACAAGCCTTCGTCAAGAGCAGGAGCCACAGCCTTAATAACATGATCTCTTCTGGCAGCAAAATGGAGTAATGTCTCGGTTAACGGATCCCAACGATTAGACTCGCCCTCGACTATAAGACTACGTATTTCTTCAGCACCAATGGATCCGCCAGGTTCGCGAGTTAAATAAGTTTTAATACCTAAGGAAAGTAATTTTTTATTCAATAACTGGATTTGTGTGGTTTTACCTGCTCCGTCGCCACCCTCAAAACTTATAAACCTGGCTTTGTCAAAACCATTGGCTTTTTTCGTCACTTTAGTTCGCCCCACAAAAGATATTTAAAAGTAACATTTAATCTTGATAAAGCCGACAATTTTGAGACGCTACCGCCAGAAACAAGTGGATAAATTACAGGCTCTCTGTCTGGAACATCAATTTTCAATGATCCCAACTTGACACCTTTGCTTATTGGAGCAGGAATTGGCGTGTTAAATAAAACCTTTACTTTCATAGCCCTACGCTGCTTTCGAGATAAAGTCATGACTATTTTCTTCTCGGTAATCAAAGGAACCTTATCCTTGTTTCCCATCCAAACTGCGCCATCTGTGACGGTTCCGCCAGCATCAAATAATTCATAATTTCTAAAATTTCTAAACCCCCAGTCTAAGACTCTCTCAGTTTCACTAGCCCTTAACCTTTTGGATTTCAAACCATTAACTACGAGAACTAGTCTTCTATCACCTCTGACAGCGCTTACCGTTACGCCATACCCACCAGCTTTAGTATAACCTGTTTTCAAACCGTCAGCGCCCAAATCTTTATACAGCGCGGGGTTACGATTGGTTTGCCTTATTTTGTTAAAACTAAATATTTTTTCTTCATAATAATGATAGAATTCAGGAAAGTCCTGTATCGTAGCAATTGCCAACTTTGTCAAATCTCTTGCTGTAGTCAGATGTTTTGGATCGGGCCAACCACTAGCGTTTGTAAAGTTTGAATTTAGCATTCCTAAATCTTTTGCAGTCTTATTCATCTCATCTGCAAAAAAGCCCTCTGTACCTGATAGCCCCTCAGCTAAAACAATCGTCGCGTCATTGCCAGACTGAACAATAACACCACGAATTAGATCCTCCACTTTTACTCTGGAATTGAGCTTAACGAACATTTTTGAGCCACCTTTTCGCCAAGCCTTCTCACTTACTTTAAACTTATCATTAAGCGATAAATCACCATCCTTTATTTTTTCAAATACCTTGTAAATAGTCATAATTTTACTCATGGAAGATGGTGCCATAGGCATATCCGCGTTTTTTTCTAAAAGAACAGTATCGGTGCTAGTATCGAATAATATAATCTGTTTCCCTGTTGTCTCGAAGGCATAGGCTCGGTATACCGAGAAAACTGATAAAATAATAATAGTAATAAATCGTTTTAAATGCTTACTTTGCATTTTAACTCCGCTTTAATATAATACACTCAATACTTGGTAGAATATAACTTTTCAATAGCGTTTGGGGCAAACCCGAAACACCTACTCTGTATTTTTAATTTTAACCTAACAACTAATCGATAACGATCCGCGCATTTAAAAATCCTGCTCGAATTATTCGTTCCAATATCTTATCTGCGTTATTGATCGAGGAAATAGGACCCGCCCTAACACGAAAAAACTCAATGCCCTTTCGCTTGAATGAACTTATTTTTATACTACCCAATTCTGATAACTTAGCCGCTGTCCTATTAGCAAAATCAAACCTAGTAAAAGCCCCAGCCTGAACATAAACATTGGTTGCCTTAATTGGTACGCTTTTCACAAGTGCATCACGGTTTTCTTTTATTTTCTTTTTATTTCTTACCTCAATCCTCTGAAACTTCTGCTGAGTTTTATTCAATGGTCGCGGAGACGCTACTTCGCCGCCATTTGGAGGTCCCAGGTTCTGCTCAGACACTTTATCTTTGGAGACATCAATACTCTTTGAAATAGGAGTTCCTATCCTGGCTAACGTAGCACTGCTTTTCATACTCTCCGCTAAAATACGACTTTCTTCTGATAAAATCTTTACCCTAACCTTAGCTGTGCCATTTCTGTGAAAACCTAAGAGTTGGGCTCCCCTTCTCGACATGTCAATAATTCGGCCAAAAGCGTAAGGCCCCCTATCATTAACTGTAACCTTTAGAGAACGACCATTTTCTAAATTTGTAACTTGCACTATACTCGGCATAGGAAGCGTTTTGTGGGCAGCTGTAAGCGCATTTTGATCGTAAATTTCTCCATTTGCCGTGAGCTTTCCATTGAAACCCGGGCCATACCAGGAGGCGACTCCAGTTTCATCATATTCATAGTTTACATTAGGATAATACCAGATACCTTTGATTTGATATGGATTTCCTATTTTATAATACCCTCGTTGTTGGGGCTGTTTTTTATCGATATTTTCGTTTAATTTCTTAGCTGTGTGGACAATTAATTGCGTTTCAGCACATCCAAATAAAAAGGATAGTATAACAAATATATTAAAGAATTTAATGTTCAAAATTAGAGCCTCACTTACAATTGTAATGAAATACGCTACAGCCAAAACCTTAACACTATGTTTCTTTTTAGAAAAAAATTAGTCAGTTATTTTAAGTTTATCAGCTAATAAACCAACAGCTAAAGCAAAGAAAGTTGAACGGTTCCATTTCAAGGTCACATCATAGTTATTATAGACCAAATAGATTTTACCACTTTTCTCTGATCGTTTATTATAAGCTTCAACCAGATAAGAGCTCATATTAATACGCGGCAAATCCTTACCACCAATCTTTCTTACACCGATACTCTGCCATTCAGTTATATTTTTTCGAACGTTCTTTGTGATCAAGTTTTTATCAAAACCTTTTGGTAATATTACCTCTCTGCCCCAAGTCTGATCAGACCGCCAACCAGATTTTTTTAAATAATTTGCAGCAGAAGCAAATGCATCTCCCTTGTTGCTCCATATATCTCTTTTTCCATCACCGTCATAGTCAACAGCAAAATTCTCGAAACTAGACGGCATAAATTGAAAGTTTCCCATTGCTCCAGCCCAAGAACCAAGCATTTTCGTTTGGCTTATATGGCCCTGATTTAATATCCTCAGAGCTCTGAGTAACTCGCCACGAAAAAACTTGCTTCTTCTTCCATCAAAAGCCAAAGTTGCTAACGAATGAACAACTGGAAAGCCCCCAAAGTGCTTCCCAAAGCTCGATTCTATCCCCCAAAAAGCAACAATAAACCTGGGTTGAACTCGGTATTTTCTGCCGATTTCATCGAGTAGTTTTCTATTCTCTCTATATTTAATTTTCCCTTTACTAATTCGGGATTTTGGAATGACATGATTTAAATATTTTTTAAAGGTCATGGTAAATTCTGGCTGTTTTCTATCGAGCTCAATAATACGTTTTATAGGAGCAAAACCTATAAATGCCCTATCAAAAGTTGACGGAGAGATATTTTTAACCAATGCTTCACTTCGTAATTCTCCTAACCAAAGTTGCAGTTTGCTTTTATTCTTAGCCAATACCGGGTTAAAACTTAATGCAAATGTTCCAATAACGATTAATGTAAAAAGTGAATATTTTCGATAAAAATTTAAATTCATAATAGTTCCCTAGTCAGCTGGTCTTGGATATAAATTATTCATATAACCCATTCCCCAGTAAAAAAGTAGACCCAACCACTCATGCAACACTAAAGACACGCCGTTTAGAGAATTTCTAAGGTTTAGGCTTGGGTTAAATTTAAATGACTTCTCTGTCATATAGTCAACAGGAAATGGGATCACATTCCACCCCGAGGCTCTAAAAACACCGACTGCTCGGGGCATATGAAAGGCTGAAGTAATTAAAATCCATTTTTCTCTAGGTGTTGGTTTAACTATTTTTTTTGAAAAAACTGCATTTTCATATGTATTTCTAGAATTATTCTCATAGATAATTTTTTTTGTATTTATAGATAAACTCTCAAATATGGGCTTTATGAAATCTGCTTCCTTTAAATATTGTTTTCCAATAACACCAGAGCCACCCGTAAATACTAATTTTGCGTTTGGGTACAATTTGGATAATCGTGCAAACTCAAATATCCTCTCAACCGAACCATTAATTGAAATTTTACCCCTGGAAGCACTAATAAACTGATCAACTGTTCCTCCAAGGACAATTAACCCATCGACCTTTGCTGGCAAACGCTTGGAGTTAGTAAATCTATTTTCAAGATCCCTAATTAATAAATTATCAAGAGGAAATAGAATGATAAAACACAAACTAAAAATAACGGACCCGAGAAAAATTATTACAAGTTTTAGGCGTCGTAATAAACTTAAAATCATCACTATAATCATACATATTAATAATAAGTTTCCTGGATCCACTAAAAACCATAGAAATTTTGAAAGGTAAAAAAACATCCAACAAAAAACCAAATAACAGAGTGATGAACAAACTATTGCTTTTAGTGAATTATAACCACTATAACCTTATTGATTAATGTTACTCGCAAAAATCAAGATTTATTTATACTATTCGTAACCCAAACGATTTTGTAAAGATAATATAATTTTAATCTCATAACTGGAAACTTAAAAAAATAACCACATAAATAATTTGTTTTAAAAAAATAACTCCAAAACGTATAATGCAGGGTCGATATATGACAAAAAAAAAATTAAACGATTTAAGATCACAGCGATGGTATGGACCCAACAATATGCGGGGGGTCAGTGCCCGAGCTAGATCGCGGCAAATGGGATTCGGGCCAGAGGATATAAATAACAAGCCTCGAATAGGCATAATCAATACTTGGAGTGACATGAACACTTGTCACTCACATTTTAAAGATAGAGTGGGCGAAATTAAGCGCGGAGTTTATCAATCAGGCGGTTTTCCTATTGAACTTCCAGCTATGTCGCTCGGTGAAATACTCGTAAAACCATCTACAATGTTATATCGAAATTTCTTAGCAATGGAAGCTGAGGAGTTAATCCGCTGCCATCCTATTGATGGAGTGGTATTAATGGGTGGTTGCGATAAAACAACACCAGCTTTACTTATGGCTGCATTATCTATGAATATCCCTTCAATTTACATGCCCGCAGGTCCTATGTTGCGAGGATATTTCGCAGGAAAAACGCTAGGTAGTGGAACAGACGTTCTTCGTTACTGGGCTGATCATCGAGCGGGCTTAATTAATGATGAGAAACTTGAAAATATTGTTGGAGGTATATCAAGATCTGCAGGAACATGCATGGTTATGGGTACCGCAGCAACAATGATGGCAATAGCAGAGGTATTAGGAATGACAATTCCTGGAGCTTCTTCAATCCCAGCTGTAGATTCTTCTCACTCGTTAATGGCAGCATCATGCGGTCGAAGGATCGTCGATATGGTTTGGGAGGATCTTAAGCCACGAGATATAATGACTGAAGCAGCGTTTGATAACGCAACTATAGTTGATATGGCGATGGGAGGATCAACTAATGCGATGATTCACCTGATCGCAATAGCGGGACGCGCAAATATAAAGTTAGACCTTGATCGCTTTGATAATATTTCAAAACGTACTCCAGTTTTAGCTAACATTAAACCATCTGGAGAGTTTTTAATGGAAGATTTCTATTATGCTGGGGGTTTGCGAGGACTAATGAACAGGCTTAGTGACCACCTTGATCTCTCTCAAATTAATGTAACTGGAAAAACTCTCGGTGACTCCGTAAAAGAACAACCAGTTTATCTTAATGAGGTCATAAAAACTCTCGAGGACCCGGTTTACCCAGAGGGCGGGACAGCAATTCTGAGAGGAAATTTAGCACCCAATGGGTGCGTTATCAAACAAACGGCAGCCGATCCTAAATTCCATAAACATCGAGGAAAAGCCATTGTATTTAAGGACTACACTGATCTTAACCTTAGAATTGATGATCCGAATCTAGACGTTAATGAAAATAGTGTACTTGTACTTCAAAATGCTGGTCCAAGAGGTGCTCCAGGAATGCCAGAATGGGGAATGTTACCCATACCAAAAAAGCTTCTGGAAAAAGGAATTAGAGATATGGTTAGGATTTCTGATTGTAGGATGAGCGGAACAGCCTATGGCACATGCATTTTACATGTTGCCCCAGAGGCTGCGGTAGGTGGGCCGCTTGGCTTAGTTAAAGATGGAGATTTTATAGATTTGGATATTGCATCTAGAAAACTCAATCTCGAGGTTTCCGAGGACGAATTAACGCAGAGGCGAAAAAACTGGAAGCCTCCCAAATATCCTGCCACTCGAGGATACACAGCACTGTATGGAAAACATGTTACACAAGCCGATCAAGGTGCTGACTTTGATTTTATGCATGCTGGAGACGAGACCCCTGAACCTCTTATTTTTTAATTGTTAAATTGTTACTTAAGAAGAATATTTCTCTTTTATGGCCATCTTAAGCGCAGGAACCGAACTAAATTATCCGAAAGGTCAAAAATCGATAAAACCAGATCTGTGCTTAAAGATACCAGGACGGCGCCAATAAAGGATGCGAATATTGCTACTAATACCCAAACACTAAATGACTCATGATCTCTATTAATGAACCAACTAAATAAAACTTGAAATATTAGCGATGTTTGTTGAATTGGTGCAACAATATTTACTGGAGCAACAGCTAGAGCCATATAACGTAACATCTGAGAGACACTTATAAAAAAGGCTGATAATGAAAACCATTTTACCGAAACCTTAGACATTGAAAATACGTGTTTTATTCTAACTGGAGATGCAACAGCTATGATTATAAGAACCGAAGCAGCCGCATAAGATATTACCCCTCCCGCTACCCCCGCAGCAAAGTCTAAATCAACTAGCGCTCCTCTCACTAGAACGGGGCTTGCACCAAAACCAAAAGCTGAGCCCATTGCAAAAATAAATCCCTCCCTATAATTAGGATTAAAATCCTTATCAGCACTAAAGCTTTTTCTATTTTCTTTTTTAAAGCGTATATAATCCTTAAATCGATCTCCCATCAAAATTAATGGTCCAAGCAAAATCAATAGAATCCCTAAAAAACGTAATGGGGTCAGAATTTCTCCCAGAAACATAGTCGCTAAAATCAGTGAAAGAATTACGCTAACTTGTTGAAGCGGCCTAACAAGAAGTCCACCCATAGCTTTAGTAGCACGATAGTTACAATAGCGACCGAAACCAAAATGAAGCAGCCCAGCAAATACAAGTAAAACGTAACTAACATAAGAAAAATTCCATATTTGCTGAAACGAACCCAAAACTAATGACATTAAGATAAAAAATGGGAGGCCAAATGCAAAAGAAATAGAAAGACCCTGGAGCACAGTGCCTGTCAGAACCCCACGCCTCACAGAGGTTGCATTCATTCCAAAAAATGCAGCTGAAGTTAAAGATAAAAGAGCACCTAGCAAAAAAATTCCAAACCAATTCTATTAAAATATTCTAGCTGATTAAAATGGACCCCACGCGGAATGGACTGCTGGACGTTGACTAATTTCAGAGAACCAACGCTTAAGATTAGGGTAAGCGTCAAAGCCAATAAATTTATCAACCCCATATACCCTAACGTCCGAGTACATGGATATATCAGCGATAGAATAATCTCCTGCAATATATTCACGATTTAACAGTTCGTGGTCTAAACAACTAAACATATCCTTCATTAACTCCTCATAATGAAACTTCGCCTCCGGAACATCAACCTCAGATCGAACCATAAAAAAACCAAACTGTTGCGCGATGGTGGTAAATTGAGCAGAACCAAAGAACAACCATTGATCAACAATTGCTTGAGAAAATATATCCTCAGGATATAAACGGTGCGCCATCTTACTGCCCACATACTTTAAAATTGCACCCGATTCAAATAAAGTAATAGTCTTCCCATATGGACCATCATGATCAACTATCGCAGGAATTTTATGATGCGGACTAATTTTTAAATAATCTGGATCAAACTGCTCTCGCTCTTTCAGGTTAATAAGCTTGATCGTATAATTGAGGCCACTCTCCTCCATCATGTGACGAGCCTTGTATCCGTTATCTGTCGTCCAGAAGTATAAGTCTATCATTATGACTTCGCTCTAACTCTAAATAAATTCTACTTGGCATAATAAATTGATTCAGACAATATTAAATTATTTTCATGACCTTTAGCCCTGAAAAAAGTGGATACAACAAAATGGACATTTTGCAACAAAAATCAATGTTAATTTCAGATGGCAACTGGTCGCCTTTCTTTATTTCGAGCGACGCTCAAGAAGCTTGTCATACTATAGGGAAAGGCATTTGCCATCACTTTCTCGAGCACAAATCAAATCAACATAGACCGGTTACTGTTCAATATAGATCCGCGTCATTAAATAAAATTACTTTACATGACATGCATTACACAATGGATGAGGGGGAAGCACATATTCGCGTTCCTGATATGGAACAAATTTATTTATGCGAATTAAATATGTCAGGCGTTAGCCGTGTAGGGCGCACGAAAGCCGATATTCCTCTCTCTTCTGGCGAAGTTCATATGATAAATGCCAACAATCCGCATATTAAAAGATGGTGCGGTGACGGACATCAACGAATGATCAAAATACATCAGAATGATATAAACAACGCCGTCGAACGAGCTATCGGTATGCCCATTTACGAGCAAGTTATATTTGATAGCAAACCATTTAAGCCGACAGCTAAAATAAAAACACTTTGTGATATTATAAATATTGTTTGCTCTGATATGGAGATGCAAAATTCATTTTTTGGGTCACGTTTTAGCAATATAACCGACGACCTATTGATTGATCTTATAATAAATACTATTCCTAATAATTATTCGACGCGACTACACAGATCGCAACGCGCAATTCGTCCAAGACACATTCGTAATGCTGCGGAATATATTCACTCACATTACAACGAGAATATTACTTTAAAAAAACTTGTTAGAGTTAGCGGCGTTAGCCAGAGATCCCTTCATGCAGCTTTTAAAAAATTTTTTGGCACATCGCCCATGAAATATTTAAAAAATGTTCGACTTGATTTGGTTCGCTTAGAACTTAAAAAAAGTGATCTAAGTTCGACATCGGTAACTAAAGTCGCTTACTCATACGGTTTTAACCATTTATCAAAATTTACACATCAATACAAAATACGCTTCAGTGAACTCCCCTCTGAGACACTCCGAAATTTATAGTGAAAGATAATTATAAAATTTATGCATTTTAAGGCTATTTAATGCCAAATTAGGCTAGATTAAACTTAAAAATTTAGAAATAATAAAAAATATAATTCGGAAAGGGAGAAAACAAATGCCATATGATAATAAGCTTAATCTAAGTTCACTCGTGGAGGAAGACCGTGTGCATAAAGCTTGTTATGCAGATGAGGATGTATACGAAAAAGAACTTGAGAATATATTTTACAAATCTTGGATTTATATAGGCCATGAAAGTCAAGTTCCCAACGCAGGAGATTACTGGACCACTTGGGTTGGTAAGGAAAGAATGATCTTATGCCGCCATGATAACGGATCAGTGCATGTTTTATATAATCGATGCCCCCACCGAGGTGCTCTTATTTGCAACAATCATACTGGTAATTCGGGAAATAAGCATTCTTTTCGCTGCCCTTATCATGCTTGGCAATTTAACATGGATGGCACTTTAAGAAATCTTCCTATGAAAGACGGATACGAGGGTATAATTGATCTTAAGGACCCTCAATTACAGATGAAGCCAGCTGAACGTCAGTCGAGTTATAGAGGGTTCATATTTGCCAGTTTGTCAGTTGATGGGCCGGATTTAGAAACTTGGCTTGGCGCCGGCGGAAAATCTGCTTTTGATGATATTTGCAACCGTTCACCAGAAGGTGAATGTGAAATAGTCGCTAATTGCTTTCGTATTATTCAACACTCTAATTGGAAAACCTTTCTCGAAAACCAATTGGACTCAGTTCACCCTTCAATAACTCATCATTCTACTGGAGACGCAGCATCTCAAATTCAGAAAAGATACAAGGATGAAACAGGTAACGAGCCACCAATGGGATACCAGTTTTTGGCAGATTTTGCTTTACCTTACGAGGTTTGGGATAGCCTCGATACGATAGGTCACCCTAACGGTCATACTCAACTCGCTGGATATATGGGATTAAGACCGCGAGATCCAATTACATTAGCTCATGAGAAGGTTCTCACCGAAGCATATGGCGCTGAAAGAATGGACCAAATATTATCAACAAATATACATCACGTTTTAGTTTATCCATGTTTATCAGTTCAACCTCCTTTGCAACAATTAAGAGCAGTGAGACCATTAGCAGCAAATAAGACATTAACAGAGATATGGCATTTTAAATTAAAGGGCGCCCCAGAAGGGATTTATGATAGATCGTTAGCTTACTATTACCTCGTAAATTCGCCATCAACAATGGTAAACGCGGATGATTTGAATAATTTTAGGGCAATTCAAGACGGATTGTCATTAAAAGGTGGCGGTGATTGGGTGAGCTTTCATAGAAATGCTGGGCAAGATATTTTGGAAGATGGCGTTACAACATCCGTAACAGGTATGAGCGAACAACCCATGAGAAATATGTTCGCTGCTTGGAAGCAATATATGAGTGCGGGAGGATAGCTATGACTGAACAAAATTTGACAACAATGTCCTCTTTAGAAGTCCAGCATAAAGTGGAACAGTTTCTCTATATGCAGGCCTCTGCATTAGATGATAGGAATTGGGAAACATGGTTGAGCTTGTTTACTGAAAATGGAAAATATTGGATGCCCGCAAGTGAAGACCAAAAGATTGCAGAGGGAGTTCCCAATATATTCTATGAAGATAAATACCTGATGGATATGAGAATTAGAAGAGTCGAGCATCCATATGCCCATTCTCAAAAGCCGGGGCATAGAACTAGTCACGTGGTATCAAATATTGTGATTAAAGATATAGATGAAGTGGCTGGGATTATAGAATGCCAATCACGTTTTCATATGGTTGAGTATAGGCTCGAAAATCAACGTTATTTTGCGGGCAAATATACACACACCTTAAAAACTCGCGATAATTCTTATTTAATTGACTTGCAGCGCGTAGATCTGGCCAATGTTGAGGGACCATTTGACTATGTTATGCAGGTTTGGATTTAAATAATATTTAGACGCTGATCCATAATTTTTATTTACCTTTAAAGACTCTGGAATTAAGATAATGAGATTATATTATAGTCGCCCCTCACCTTTTGCTCGAAAAGCACTTGTGGCGCTGATCGAAACAAATCAAATTGATAATGTAACTTTGGAAGAGGTAAAAATTAGTCCTTTAGATCCAGGTGATATTGTTCCAAAAGTCAATCCACTGGGTAAAATACCAACGTTAATCCTGCCAGATGGCTCATCACTCAGCGAGAGCAAGTTTATTTGCAGATATATAGATGAACTAAATAACTATAAGAATTCAGAAAAACTTTATCCAATTGATGAAAATATATGGAAAACCCTGCAGCATGAGGCGTTATCCGATGGTATACTAGAGGCCGCGGTTCTGCTAGTTTATGAAAAAAGAATCCGAACTCAACAACAACGTGTGAAAGAATGGGTTAACGCACAACAATTAAAAATATCTAGAACATTAGAATATTTTGAGGATCATACTTCAGAATTAGAAAAATACGTCGATATGGGTAGTCTTACAGTAGCGATTGCATTAGATTATCTTGACTTTCGTCACGATGATATTAATTGGAAAAAAAACTGCCCAACTCTATCTGATTGGCATAAGAATATAAAAGATCGCAAAAGTTTAGTTCAAACCTCACCAAATGATTAAAAGATGATAACAGTTAAGATTTTCAAAATAATTATCTGAACTAATATTTTTTAATAATTCTCATTCAACTCTGTTTCTAATTGAACCGATTGGATCAATCTCAACCTCTACCAAATCTCCCTTTTTGAGAAAAATGGGAGGCTCATAGCCTATTCCAACGCCCACAGGTGTTCCCGTTGCAATAATATCACCTTTTTTAAGTGTTATGTTTGATGAAATGCATTCTATGAGAGTTGGAATATCAAAAATAAGATCAGCTACACTTGAATTTTGTCTTTCCTCACCATTTACAAGCGTTTTTAAATGAAAAGTGTCTGGATGGCCAGCTTCATCAGAGGTAACAATAACGGGTCCCATCGGGTAATATCCATCTAGACTTTTTCCCAAAAACCATTGTTTATGTTTATGTTGTAAACTTCGTGCTGTAACGTCATTTGATACAGAATAACCATATACAAAATCAAAGGCGTCCTCTTTGTTAATATCTCGACCATCTGACCCAATAATAACAGCTAACTCTCCCTCATAATCTGTTGAATTGCTGGTGTCATAGTATGATGGAATGGGATCGAAAGGACCACTCATGGAAGTTGTTGCTTTTGTAAAAATTATGGGGTCTTCGGGTACAGCTGATTTTCCTGCTGTCGCATCAAACCCACTATCATGAAATTCTTTTGCATGCTCGTAGTAGTTACGTCCAACACAAAAGATATTCCTTCGTGGCACGGGTATAGGTGAGAGCAGATTAATGTCACTAAGTTCCTTCTCTGCTTTTGGACTTGTACTATCAATAATGCGTCCAACTCGCTCTATGGCACCTGCGCCTAAATCAATAAAGCTATTCATATCTGTTGGAAGAGATGGATCTACTAATGACAAGTCGATAACTGTTCTTCTATCTTGTTTAAGAACACCGATTAATTGTTTACCTGCCATGGTAAAAGAAAGTAAACGCATAAAAAAACCTCATTTAAACATTGAAAGACTTTAATAATTTTCGTAAGCATATTTTAACTATCACAATGAAATTGTTTAAAAAAACCAATTTGTCGACTACCATATGCTTTTGTCCAGATTCGCATAGTTTATCGATAAAATTATGGTAAACAAGGAGAATTCAATGTCTAAACCACCTTTTAGAGCCGACCATGTTGGTAGTTTACTGAGACCAATCGATTTAGCCAAAACACGACAAGATTGGCGTGATCAGCGTATCTCTTCAGAAGTACTTAGAGAATTAGAAGATAAACGTATTCTCGAAGTAATCAAACTTCAAGAAGGCATAGGGTTAAAGGCTATTACAGATGGAGAATTTCGACGGGATTATTGGCATTTAGATTTTATAGCAGGTTTTGAAGGGATCAATTTGAACGAAGAAACATACGGTCATTCTTTCTCTGGTGGCGACACAGTAGCAACGTTTTCAGTAGACAATAAAATTGGGCCTCATGCAGGAGCAATGAGAAAACATTTCACTTTTTTAAGAGAAAATACGAAACAAACCGCAAAGTTTTGTATCCCTGGCCCCGGAATGACACATCTAAGAAGTGGCAGTAAGGCTATTAATCAAACAGCTTACCCCGACATGGAAGAGTATTGGTCAGATTTAACTCAAGCATACAATGATGAAATTAATAAACTTGCAGATCTTGGATGTACCTATCTACAAATTGATGATGTTAGTTTTGCTTATTTATGCGATGAGAACTTTAGAGAAGGAATAAAAGCACGTGGTGATAATCCAGACGAATTATTAGTAAGGTACGCCACAGCTATTACAGAAGCTGTAAAAAATCGGCCTGAAAGTATGACTGTGACAGTCCATATGTGTCGTGGTAATTTCAAAAGCACCTATATGACGTCTGGGGGTTATGAGTCGATCGCTGAGAACATGTTCAATGAATTGACGGTAGACGGATACTTTATGGAGTACGATACAGAACGCTCCGGTGGCTTCGAGCCCTTAAAATTTGCACCGACTGACTCAAAAGTTGTATTGGGTCTAATTACCTCCAAAACTCCCTTTTTAGAGAATAAAGATGATATCAAAAGGAGAATAGACGAGGCATCTCAATACGTGGATATTGAACAAATATGCCTGAGCCCGCAATGCGGTTTTTCAAGTACCCATCATGGAAATGATCTGACAATAGACGAACAATGCAAAAAACTGGAACTTGTAGTCGAAATTGCAAACGAGGTTTGGGGTAATGATTAACAGCCAATTATATAAAATTTAATAGATATTTTGATTTACCAAGGACCTTAACTCCGTATACCTTTATTCAATCATGTTCTACTTGGTCCCTGGTATGGGTGCTTCAGATACATCGTCTGGCTGATTTTTAAATTTACCATGTTTGTTATAATAAGCATCAACTTTCATATGTTTTCCAACAACATACGGTGCACCTTTAACAAAATCATATAAGGCAATAATCCCCCCCGTCCACATTGTTCGAACCATATGAAACTTTTTACGAGAAGCTCTGAGTGTATATAGATCCGCATTTTCAACAGTATGGAAATTCTCCCTATCTTCCAACGCTTCCTTGACCTTATGCGGCGCAGCCCAGTTACAACGATAATGAATTACTCCATCTGGCCTAATCACATAGACAACATTTGGCATAGCCCCATAGGCCCTATGAAAATCACCTTCATAATTATCGACTAATACTCGTCGATGTTCTCCGTAACGGGGCGCTATTATCTTTGCAGCATTAATTTTCTCTTCCATATTATTATGCTGTCCTAGTCTTTCGCCAGGATGTGCCTCTCGAACATAAACGACCACGAATTCGACGTCGCTCATTTCTTCAGCAATTTCCTTCATATCTGGAATATTTTTTGTATACATTGAACATGTTGAAGATGCGGTTTCAACAACAACCCACTTACCATTGAAATCAGATAACTTGATAGGTTTACCCGTTTCCAAATCAGTTAGTGTGAAATCTTTTAGTGGCTCGCCCGCACGCGGGCCAATAAACATATCAAAAGCGTATTCACTTGGTTTAAAACGTTTATTATTGTATACTGGCGTTTTATGTTGGCTAGCTTCAGACATAATTTCAATCCCATTCTGTGCAATAAGTTTCTAATTTTCGATTATATGTATAACAAAAATCATTATCATATTTCTTTTTAAAATTCCAGTAGTTCTATTATATGGGGGGCATATAACCACATGTGAGACCTCCATCAATCACAAATTCTGAACCTGTCATCATGCTTGATTCATCCGATGCCAAATATATAATGCCATGAGTGACATCTTTAGTTTCTAGTATTCTACCTAACGGAATAAGTCCTGATAATGTCTCCAGAGCCTTCTCTTTGCCACCGGCATCCTCGCTAAACCGGTCCAACAAAGGAGTATCAATAAAAGTTGGGTGCACTGAATTACATCGAATATTATATTTATGGCGAGCGCAATGTAATGCAATTGATTTACTCATAGAGCAAACCGCTGCCTTAGCAGCTCCATACCCAAGTGTTAATGGATTCCCCATGATTCCCACAGTTGACGAAATATTAATTATTGCCCCCCCTCCACTATCTTTTAATACAGGAATAGCCAGTTTGCATCCCAAAAATACACTATCCACATCGATCCGTTGTAGCTTTTTCCAATCCACATAGTCAGTAGATTCAATATCTCCACCAATGCTAATCCCAGCATTGTTAACTAAAACATTTAGGCACCCAAACTTAAGAGTTACATTTTTTATAACCTCACGCCAATCCTCTTCGTTTGTAACATCATGTGCTCCTGAAAAACTTGCACCTTCAAACTCTGAATTAATCATTTGAGATGTTTTTAGTGCACTATTGTGGTCTATATCAGTCACAAGCACTTTTGCGCCCTCCTGAGCCATATGTATTGCAGATGCACGTCCGAGACCAGAGCCTGCTCCCGTAACCAAGGCAACTTTTTCATTAAGTCGACCAGCCATTACAACCCTAGTTTTGGCATTTGGGCTGAGGGGTATCGATCACCAGATGTTTCTCCTACTGGGAAAATTTTATTTAAATCACTTATCTCTTTATCCGATAAGTTAATATCAGTTGCTCGTATATTTTGATCAATAAATTTACGACGTTTTGTGCCCGGAATCGGCACTATCGTGTCACTTTGCGATAAAACCCAAGCTATTGCGACTTGAGCTGGTTTAAAGCCGAGGGAAAATGAAAATCGTTCTAGAGCATGAACCTTTTTATAGTTTTCAGCAATATTATTTGGCGAAAATCTTGGATGATCTCTTCGTCTATCATTTTCGTTCAAATTATCAATATTCTTGATTTCGCCAGATAAAAAGCCACGGCCTATTGGCGCATATGGCATTAAGCTTATACCTAATTCACCACAGGTCGGAAGAATATTTTCCTCCACATCACGGGTCCATAAAGAATATTCTGTCTCAACACACGTAATAGGCACCTCTCGGTGACCCCGCTGAATGGTTTCAGAAGAAGCTTCAGATAATCCGATATATCTAACTTTACCCTCTTCTATTAAGCGCCCCATCTCGCCAACGGTTTCTTCAATAGGAATATCAGGGTCTACCCTATGTTGAGAAAATATATCAATATAATCAGTCCCTAATCTATTTAGACTAGCTTCACAGGCTTCTCTAACGTAAGAGGGGCTACCATTAACACCCCCTTTTCTATCAGGATTTGTTACTTGACCAAATTTAGTATTAAGGATGACCTCAGAACGCCTATTCTTTATTGCCGTATTTATTAAAATTTCGTTCTTACCGTTTCCATATGCATCAGCGGTATTCAATAAATTTAAACCGTTATCTAGTGCATGGTGTATAGCCTCAACAGACTCAACATCATCCAATTCTCCATATTGAATAGTCATTCCCATACACCCAAGACCAATAGCGGGCACCTCTAGACCCTGAGAACCCAAAAACCGTCTTTTCATGACTTACCATCTCCTCTTTTAAGCAATATTAATAACTAAATCGCCGACACCCTCTATATGACCTTCCATTCTGTCCCCTGAGACAACTGGACCAACACCATCAGGCGTTCCCATAAAAATCAAATCACCAGGCATTAATTCACAAAAGCCCGACAAATAATTGATGGTCTCAGCTGTATTCCAGATATGTAAATTCAAAGTACTTTCTTGTTTAATTTCGCCATTAACCTTGATCCAGATAGCACCGGAGCCGTTATCAGGGTGACCCACATCATCAACTGTACGCAGAGCGGAACAAGGAGCTGATTTATCAAAACCCTTTCCCATATCCCATGGTCTGCCTGCTTTTTTTGCCTGACTCTGGAGATCACGCCTTGTCAGATCGATTCCAACACCATAGCCCCACACGTGATCTAGAGCATCATTAAGACTAATATCTATGCCGCCTTTCCCAATAGCTGCGACTAGTTCAATTTCATGGTGAAAATTTGAAGTCATTTTTGGATAGGGAATCGTCGTGCCATTTTCCACGATTGAGTCGGCAGGTTTCATAAAAAAAAATGGATTTTCTCTATCTGGATCAGCCCCCATTTCAATGGCGTGGGCCCGATAATTTCTACCAACGCAATAAATCCTTCTGATTGGAAAGCGCTCAATACTGTTATAAATTGCTATCGAGGCTTGCCCGATCTTGGGGATGCTCTGATCCATTTTATCTTACTCCTAAAATACTCCATATAAATTTGACTAAGATCGCATTTCTATTCATATTTTGAAAGAAAAATGACTCTATAAATAATTCAAATAAGTAATGTAATTTTTAGGTTTTAGTTATCGAAATAGGCATAACTGAGTCAGTCATCCAACTATCATGGTATTCATTATCAATTTGACGTTTTAGTCTAAATTGAAAACCTTGCGTCACATTATCTTTAGTTTCCAATATTACATCTATTTGGGCATTCCTACCATCAACTTTGTAGTTTTCATATTTAACGTCTTTGAAATTTAACATTGACGCATATATGCCTACTCTGATCATTTCACTAAAACGACTAAGAGGCCCAGTGACCATTTTATTTGCAGGCGAAGCAAAATTATAAGTAATCTCAATTCCGTGGTTTTGATATGGATAATCATTATTCCCCATCGCATTCATTACTATCTCAACTACGTCTCGCGCATCTAATGATGGATCCGGTTGGGTTTTTTTTAAGTCTGCTGCAAAAGAAAAATTTGAAAAAAGCAGACATAACAATAATACAATATATTTATTTAAACAGACTTTTGACAAAAATTGCTTATTCCGTTTCAATTGCATTTTCCTCCTTCATTAAGATAGGTCTCATATCAGGCGTATTTAAAGGTATTATTTTACCCTTATATCTCACGCATAACGTGGGCGAACTTTGCTTCTCCGAATTCCAATCGACCTCTAAGTCCGCAATAATCAATTCAGCATCCTCAATAATTTTCAATACCCTCAATATAAACTCCTATGTAAATAAAAAGGAGATGCCATAACAGCACCCCCCTTTTTTTGATTGGACCTATGCTAGCCCAAGTTTAACGAATGTGAATTAAGGTTGCTTAGAGAGGCACTTCCTTTGCTCACTATCAATACGCAAACTAACATAAATAATTTCCAAATCAAATGACATTGGACCACCTCCTTTCGTTGTTAATGTTATGAAAAGTGTACTCATATTATATAAAAATACAATAATCAAATTCAACAAAACCTTAAAAAAGATTTAATCAATAATGAAGTTTAGTTTCCGGAGCTGGTTGCAGTTTGGTTAAACAACCTTAACGTGACAGATAATACTGTAGCGTTAATTGCATAAGGATATTATTATTCAATGCTTAACATACGAGCATGTTATTTATTTTAATTTTTACCACTTTGAGGTCGTTTTTTTCTGGAATTTTGGGATTTAATATTTTTTAATTCCATAATTCCATGTTTGTTTCCTCCCTTAGGCCTTTTTTTCTTGTGCGAGCTAGTGAGCTTCTGGCGCTTTTCGCCATTTGCCCCTGAAGTAGCTCTATTATTATTTTTACGAGCGAATGATTTTTTAGCATCACTAATATTTTGAGCATGAAAAGGATGCTCAACTCTTACATCTACAAACTTTCGAATAACTCTCTCGATATCAAAAAGATAATCCCGTTCTTCCTCATCACAAAACGAAATTGCCTGACCTTCCAAACCGGCGCGAGCAGTCCGACCAATGCGATGCACATAGATTTCCGGCTCATTTGGCAGATTGAAATTAATCACATGTGTTACTTTATCTATATCAATACCACGTGCAGCGATATCAGTAGCGACTAAAATACGAAGTTTACCATCTTTAAAGCCCTTTAATGCATTTTGACGAGCATTTTGTGATTTATTACCGTGTATGACACCAGTTCGAATATTTTGCTGTTCTAGATATTTTGCGACGCGGTTAGCGCCATGTTTAGTTCGGGTAAAAACAAGTGCGCGGGAGACCCCTTTATCTTCCAAAATATACGATAATAAGTTACGTTTTTTAGACTTTTCCACGAATAGCACTTGTTGATCTATCCGATCTGCAGTAGTTGATTGGACAGCAACCTCAATTTTGACTGGATTATTTAGTAAACCCTTTGCCAGGTTAGCTATTTCATTTGGCATTGTAGCCGAAAATAGCAAAGTTTGTCGCTTCTCTGGTATCTGTTTAGTAATTTTTTTTACGTCATGAATAAAACCCATATCTAACATGCGGTCAGCTTCGTCCAGAACATAAAATTCGATGCCTTTAAGACTTATTTTATTTTGATTTATCAAATCTAATAAACGCCCCGGCGTCGAAACCACAATATCCACGCCTCGATTAAGGGCAGCAATTTGTTTTAGCTGAGAAATACCACCATAAATGGTCGTCGTAATAATACTTAAAAATTTGCCATATATTTTAATACTGTCACCAATTTGGATCGCAAGTTCACGAGTTGGGGCTAAAATTAAGGCACGTGGTTTTCCTGCTTTTGGACGTCCAATTGCTGACCTAGTTAGACTCTGCAACAGAGGTAGTGAAAAAGCCGCCGTTTTACCTGTTCCGGTTTGGGCGACCCCAAGTAGGTCTTTGCCCTTAATCAGGAAGGGTATTGATTGAGCTTGGATCGCCGTTGGAATTTCATAGCCTTGAAGTAGTAAAGACTTCTGCAGAGGCTCAATTAAATTGAGCTCAGAAAATTTAATCATGTAATTGTATTCTCATTTCTTGAAAAGATAGATGTTTTTGATCTAATGAATATTTATAGGAGGTCATGTCCAAACAAAACATTAACATAGCAATTTCGTGAAGCACCTCGCATTCTTTTTTGGATTATATAGACTGATATTTTTTAGTATGCTAATGCCAAGACAATTTTTGGTTCTATTCAGTCTAAATTAAATACTATTAAAACAGCAATGAGGAGTTTTCCTATTGAGCAGAATTTTCTCAAGAATACACTGGGTATTATTTATCATATTCGCCATTTTATGGCTTTATTGGATATTGTCCTTGGTTGGGAGTAATGGAGTTGATTTAACGCAATTTCTATCAGGTTATGTTAAAGGTGTATTATTTCAAGTAGGCTTGAAAGTGGCAATAGTTGCCGGATTAAGCTCATGGATTTCAGTATTATTTTTATTCATAGACTTTTTTGTTAATGGCAAATGGACATGGTTCCCCTGGAAGAGGACTTAATTTAATGAAGAAAATTCTATTATTAATTATACTTATTTTTTTCAAAAACCCTGCCTATTCAGAGAGATACACTTGCACCTTTCTCGATAAAAATCAACAAATTAGAACATTCTCCGAAACAAGGACTGGTAATAAATTTGTTGATACTTTAGGTAATATTCAAAGCAAAATCAAAGAGAATGACAATATCATTATATTGTATAACGTCACGATAACAGAGGAAATGGGAATTGTTCATTCTACTATTATTACCAAATCAGATCTTAAGTTTGCAAAAACGATAACAGCTCTTGAAACGGAAGGCAGTATACATTTTCCACAAAGAATACAATCCAAGAGCATTAATGGAGCTTGCACCGTAACCATGTAGGTCTTTTTTTATAATATTTGAATCGATTTTCGAGGGGTATATTTCATTTTATAATCTTTACGCGCTTTAAGAACTTTAATTGAATTTTTTTAAAATAATAAAATTGTCCAAAGATGGTCCCGATTACTAATAATAAAATTTGATATGCAATTATAATAACTATAATTCTTAAAAGCCAATAAAGTGGAACAAAGCTTATAAACTGATCCAATTTAATAAAATTTAAAATAGGTTCGGATACTATTACAGACAGACTTCCGGTTATACCATAAACCACAAAGATAATAACTAGGTGTAACGGAGAGTTTGCTTTAAAAATATTAAGAACTTTGTTCAACATGATATGAAACTTTATCTACGATCTATTGGCTACTTGCAAATAATAAAACAAAATGCAAACACCTTTATTTAATTTTTCTTGACCCAGTTGATTAAGTGATCAATTGCAATATTTTCAACCCCTTCATAACCGTGGTGATGAAAGGGTCCGTGGGGGTCGCCGGAAGATTGTCCGCCAGATACCCATAATAATGATTTTTCTTCACCCTCAATACTATCAAAGAAATCTTGGGCACTAGATGGCTGACATATTTTACAGCCATCACTATCATGATGAATTATAAGTATCTTGGTCTTGGGTGTCGTTCCAATTACTTCTTGCATTGAATAAGAGTTTCTTTTGCTTATTCTATCATGGAAATAAATAGCGGACATTAAAATTGCTCCATCAACTTCTTTTCCATATTCTGCGATATATGACCCAACAGAGACCGCCCCACGACTAATTCCTACAAGAAATATTGGAAGATCATTCCTGCTTCTAATCTCATTAACTAATTTATTGATTTTATTTCTATGTAACCCATTCAATCTATCATCATAAGACATTTTTTGTTTTTTTTCGGCATTAGGGAAAATAAATATATTAGCTCCTTTTTTAAAAAAACTGACGCGTTCTCTTATTAAAAAATTCTTAGAATTTAAATTACCCCACCAACCAGGGCCGCCATTGAAAAAAATTAGATTTACAGAATTCTTTTTATCAACAAGCTCAAATAAGGGCGCAGTCCCCAGATATGCTTTGATTATTTTTCTACCTTGCATCGATGACTTAAATTTATTTCTATAACTTATATAATTTGAACAAGCCTGATAGGCTCTTTTAGCTTTTTTTCGCATTCCTTTTTTAGTTGGACGTCCATCCGACAATTTTGATAACAAACCAGGATTCAGGTTCTCCAGTAAACAAGTCTTTAAAGCCCCCGTCGGATCCTCAAAAATTTGCCAATTAATAGCTGAGACGGGACTATTAAAAAAAATTAATAATATTACCAATAAAATTTTTTTCATTATTACCATTCCTAGAAAGCGACCATTAATATTTAGACTACCTCTATTAAACTCGCAAGAACTAAGAAACTTCATTTATTAAAAATTGGATCAGCATCAAGAGATATATTTAATACTCAAATATACGAAGCAATCAGACAAATATTACTCATTCTAAATAACTCCAAATCAACCAATAAGACTATGTAATCTAAAATGTTTTATATTATCAAATTCAACATAATCCAAAAGTTCTAACACCTATTTAGGCTAATATAATAAATTAATCAGGGAGCAATCAAAAAGCTTGTTAACAACAATTAGCATCCAATTAGCAATTTTATTCTTTTTATGTTATATTAGATATATCTTAACTACTGTGAAGTGATTTTCTGATTTAGGACCAATCAAATCGGGAGGTATTTCAATATGGTTGTTTCTCAATTGTTATCGGGAAAAAGTAAGGAATTATATTCAGTTTATGCTGAAGATGAGATTAATGAAGTAATTCAAACCTTGGCAGGGGAAAAAATTGGGTTAGTTGTTGTTACAACTAATTTGAATGAAATTAGCGGTGTGGTTTCTGAGAGAGATATCGTCCGAGCCCTAGCAAATACTGGCCCGGAAATTCTTGAATGGCCAGCTAAAAGACTAATGTCTAGAGATTTAATAACTTGCCAAATGGAGACAGCTATAGGTGAAGTAATGCATAAAATGACAGAATTACGGATAAGACATTTACCAGTTTTGAGTGGGAAAAAACTGATTGGGATTATAAGTATTGGCGATGTTTTAAAAAATCGATTGCAGGAGTTAGAGAATGAGGGAGCCATGCTAAGAGAATATATTTTAAATGGATAATAAAACTTTAGAGAGAAATGGTCGCACTATGCTGGGAAAGCTTGTATGAAGTTAGAGGAAAAAGAATTTAAAAACTTATTTTTTTATAGAGATATCGCATTGCATAATTTAATCAAATATATATGAACGCAGTACAATTATCAGTTAAGATATTTAATACACTAGATTAACCGAAAAGTATAAAAACTTAATAATTTCTTTAATTAAACTTTATGACTTTCTTCCTCCTTTTTAAGATAGTGAATAATCAAACTTAATAAGGAGATAATTTATGACCTCTGTAATGGTGTATCATCTAGTTGATGACGTAGATTTCTGGTTATCATCAACTAAAAGATCTGAAATTTTTGGAGCACTCGGTATTAAATTTAGTACTTATATTGATCCCGAAGGGTCTAATAAAGTTGGTTTAATGCTTGATGTTCCAGATATGGATGCTTTAGTTTCGTTTCTACAGTCAGATGAGGCATTAGAGTCAATGAAACATGATGGGGTACAACCAGAGACGGTTCAAATGCTTGTTGCGGGATAACCTTATTCTCATAATATTAAAATATTAGAATATTAAAAACTTTATTTTATTTTTGGTTTATTTTT
>CENP01009669.1_pt1 | contig 82126 bp, 84 predicted proteins | sample 361281 | NCBI WGS metagenome assembly CENP01 (sample SAMEA2591122, study PRJEB7988) | marine metagenome | biome: marine biome (ENVO:00000447); feature: deep chlorophyll maximum layer (ENVO:xxxxxxxx); material: saline water (ENVO:00002010), including plankton (ENVO:xxxxxxxx) | depth 70 m
TCTCTTTTAAAGCTGCCGCTTCTTGAACACGCTTTAGTGAATTAATTCTTCTTTCTGTAAAAAAATATTCAGGGGTTACAATTTCTAATCCATTTTCATTTGCAAAAGTTTCGGCACCTAGACCCGATAACATTACATGAGGGGAAGCCTCCATAACTTTTATTGCTGCAGAAATAGGATTTTTTATCGTTCTAACTCCAGAAATTGCTCCTGCATCCAATGACTCGCCATCCATAAAAGATGCATCTAATTCGATAGAAGCATTGGAATTTAATACAGCTCCTTTACCAGCATTAAATAATGGTGAATCTTCCATGACATGGATAGTTTTTTCTACAGCCTCTTGGCTTGTTCCCCCTGATTTTAGAATATTATATCCAACCATAATAGCTTTTGTTAGTACAGCTCGATATTCCTGTTCTTTTTCGAGAGTCATATTTTTTTTTAAAATGGTCCCTGCACCCCCATGAATAACAATGCCCATAGTGGAAGTTTCGACTTTTGTTTTAGGCGTTTCTCTACAACCCAGAAAAATAAAAAGTGTTAAAAAGATTAATTTATTCATATAACCAATTATTATTATTTAAAATAAGCTTTTATTTTGATTATAGATAGAGTTTAAAAGGTTGTCTTTCTTAATCTTGTACATTGGTATGTATTTTATGGAAAATTAGGTATTTTTTACAAAAAAATTAATATATGTATGCTATAATTAAAACCGTTCATTCATATTGGACCATTTTTGTTTTAATAATGCTTATAGTCGCAATTTTAAATTCTATTTTTGGAAGAGTCTTTGGGAAAGATTTTGAAGTAATTGATCTTAGGTTAAGTCTATTTGGACTCATTTTTTCTCATATTCAACTCTTGATTGGCTTAGTTTTATATTTTATCTCTCCAAGGTTTTACCAATGGGTTTCTATGGGAATGGTGATAATAAAAAATTCCGAAAGCAGACTATATTTATTGGAAAATCCTATAATTAATATCTTGGCAATTGTAATAATTTCGATCGGATGGTCAATGCATAAAAGACAAAATATATCTTCAAAAAAGTTTTTTAGGATTGCACTTTTTTATAGTTTAGGGTTAATACTTTTATTAAAGATAATCCCACTGAATACTTTGATTTAAAATTATTTGGTAGTATAAAATTAAGTTTTTTTAAAGTATTTAAATAAAAGAAAATTCAATCCTGACCCTAGCTATAAGATTAGGATATTTTTAAAAGATTTGAGACTTACAAGTGGTAAAATAAGATGAGGGTTATCAAATAAATTGACGAATTAGATTGTTGGTTTAAACTGATTTAAAAAACGAACATCATTTTCAAAGAACAAGCGAATATCACTTACCTGATAGAGTAACATTGCAATCCTTTCAATTCCCATTCCGAACGCAAAACCTGAATATTCATCAGAATTGATCTCACAATTTTTAAGAACATTAGGATCTACCATTCCACAGCCCATAATTTCTAACCAACCTGTACCTTTTGTTATTCTATAATCTGTCTCTGTTTCTAAACCCCAATAAATGTCTACTTCAGCACTTGGCTCCGTAAATGGAAAGTAAGAGGGTCTTAAACGAATTTCTGAATTCCCAAATAATGCTTCCGTAAAATACTTTAAAGTTTGCTTGAGGTCAGCAAAAGAGACATCTTTAGCAATATATAAACCCTCGACTTGGTGAAAAATGCAATGAGCTCGTGAAGAGATTGCTTCATTTCTATAGACCCGTCCAGGTGAAATAGTTCTTATTGGTGGTTGATTTTTTTCCATATGACGGACTTGTACGGAAGAGGTATGAGTTCGTAAAAGAACATCTGGATCAGTTTGAATAAAAAAAGTATCCTGCATGTCTCTTGCTGGGTGATGTAAAGGGAGGTTTAATGCAGAAAAGTTGTGCCAATCATCTTCAATTTCTGGCCCTTCAGAAATACTAAATCCAATTTGAGAAAATATCTCGATAATTTTATTTTTTACTATGGATATGGGATGACGATTCCCTGTTCGGATTGGGAAAGCTGTTCTACTTGTATCATTGATTTTTATTTTACTAGAAAATGTTTTGGATTTAGACTTAAGATCCTTTACTTTTTTATTGACTAATTGTTTTAATTTATTGAGTTCTTTCCCAAAAGTCTTTTTCTGTTTTGAAGGAACATCTTTGAAGGCTGCAAAAAGGTCATTTAGTATTCCTTTTTTTCCAGCATAGCTTAGTCTAAATTCTTCAATCTTTTTTATATCTGAACTTGTAAAGTTTTCAACTTCATTAAAATGTTTTTTCACTCTTTCAATCATCTTGTAAAAATAAAGTAGTTTTAGCGAATTACATACTTCTATTTGAAGTATTCTTAAATTTCAAAAATAATTGATTAATTCTTCTGAATTAATTTTTATAAATTATTAAGGTTAAATCTTTTATTACTTTTTTATATTAATAGTATAAAAAATACATTATTTCACTGTAAAACCCTTACATTAATGATATGAATATCATTGACATTGCTGTTCTGATTATTCTTTCATTGGGTCTTATAAATGGATTTATAAAGGGCTTCATTAATGAAGTTGCGGGAATAATTTCAATTGTTTTAGGAATTATTGGTTCTATTAAGTTTGCTGAAGTTTTAGAAGTTAACTTAGGTTTATATATCGAATGGGACCCTAGAATCATTCTGGCTTTAAGTTTCATAATACTTTTTATAATTATTGTTTATTCTATTTCCCTTTTAGCTAAAATGATTACTAAGACATTAAAAATAATTGCTCTGGGAATGTTAAATAGGATTTTAGGTGGATTTTTTGGATTCATAAAATGGAGCATAATTTTGAGCGTCTTAGTTATAGTAAGTCATGGAATTAACGACATAATTACAATATTACCTGATAAAGTATTAAATGAATCCCTCAGTTATAATTTATTAGATAGATTAGGTGATTTTTTATTTAGTTGGGTTATGAAATCAAAGTCTATTCAACAACAACAATTTTTTTACTGATTTTTATTATTAAGTCTTTTTAGATAAGCATTTTTTAACCATCCTTCAGAACCATTGGCAATTCTAATTTTTTTCCATTCAGCTAATTCGTCAATAAGTTGAACTTTGGTACCTTCATGAAGTGTGAATAATAACTCGCCCTTTTGATTAGGTTCAGACCACGTGTCAATCTTTTTAGAAAATAAAATAGCGTAATCTAAGTTTTTCTCTCTTTGATCAATAGAAAAGGATATCAGAAGGCTTCCAATAAAAAAAAATAAAATGATTAAAGAACAAAAGAAGAAAATGCGTTTATGCTGAGCTGATTTTGAAAAAATATATCCTAAAAATAAAGTGATGCTAATCCAGATTAAAATAATAGTAAGTTTTACCCATATTGAGAAACTAAAGATATTAAATATACCTTTTTGTAGTTGTTCCAATTGAGACTCTGGCAGTAATTCAATAGCGTCAATAGTCATATTTTTAGCAAAGGTACTGTTGATATTTATATCCTTATCGCTTGGTGACAATTGTTTTGCTTTTTCAAAATAATAAATACTTTCCGCTACTTGGTTTAATCTATAATAGCAGTTCCCTAGATTAAAATATAAGGCGGCACTATGTTGATCTAAATTTAATATTTGCTCATAAAGAGTAACAGCTTTCTCGTAATTACCTTCATTATAGGCAGAATTACCCTGCTCGAATAATTCATTATTAGATTGAGCTTTAAGATTCAAAGAATTAATAAGAAGAACAAAAGTAATTCCCTTGATAAAAATATATTTATTAAAACTTAATCCCTCATTCATAGTTGTCGATCAATTGTTGTAATAAGTTTACTTGCTTTTTCAAAATCTCCTGAAATATTAACAGAAGAGACTGGTGCATATCTCGCCAATTCACAATTTTCTATAACTTTAACGTAATCTAATGCTGTATGTTTTTTTACTTTTCTTTCTAATAATAAGCTTTCAATCTTTAGTTTACTCAGTTCTGTAGTCTCTATTTTAAGTTTGGCTTTTAAATAATTATGTAGTGCACGTTCAAGAGCTTCATAAAATAGTGGCTGATCGTCAAAAACCTTTTTTGCAGAACTCAAATATTTTCTGGCTAATTGTTGTGCCTTACGTTGTTTTGTGGTTGAGATGTCTTCTGTATTCTCAAAAATAAAAAGTTTTAATAAATAAGCTATAATTAGAATAAAAATTGGTGTAAATAATAATATCCAAAATCGATTACTCAGCCAAAATATTTTTTGATTAACAGCTTCAAGTTTAGTGTTTAATTTTATGAATTTAAATGCATTTTCATTTGTTTCAATATTTTGTTTGGATTCTGAAACAATTGGATTCACTTTTAAAATTCCTGCTTTAGGCCCATCAAAAACATCAACTATGAGATCTTGAGATCTCAGGGTTTGATAAGAAGCTGTTTTAGGATCAAAATAGGAAAACTGTAATGGTGGTATAGGATATTTTCCCTGATATTGTGGTACTATAGTATAATTATCCTCAATTGAACCTTGCATCCCTGAGACTGTGATTTTTACATTTTCATTATGCTCAGGCTCATAGACTTCCAGAGTGTTTGGTACATTTATTGATGGTAAATTAAATAGTTTTAAATTCCCATTTCCCTTAACTTTTATTTTAGCTTGAAAAGACTCAGTTGCCTTTAATGCGTCTTTATCTAAAATTACATCAAAATCAAATTGTCCTACAGCTCCCGAAAATTTGTCAGGTTTGTTAATTAAAGGAAGTTCTTTCACTCGAATTGTATTAATACCAGTAGTTATTGTTTTTTGAGCCTGGGTCAAAATTCGTCTTCCAAATAAATCTTTTCGATTACTTGGTACATTTAAACTCAAGCTTAAGGTTAATGGCTCCAAGTTTAAATTTCCTGTTTTTTGAGGATAAAGTATTGCCTTTCTCCAAATTACCTCATTGTAGGGTTCACCTTTAAAGGAACCTCTCATATTGATTTCTGCACGTCCAATTTTAATCAGATGGCTCCAAAAATCACCATAGGAAGGAGACTCTAATTCTTGTACATCAGAAATAGAAATTGGATTTCTAAAGTAAAGCTTATAAATGACTGTAATGCCCTCATTTAAGTAAGGTTTAGTTTTTGAAATTTCAGCTACCAAATGAATATTACCATCTATAATGTTATCAATATTGTTAGGGTCATTTGGTTTTTCTACAGCAGAAGTCACCTCAATTTCAATAGGTGATGTTTTATATACTTCTCCATTAATTAAAACTTCAGCTTGAGTAATAGTGATTTTTCCTTTTATTTTTGGTATTAAAAAATATGTATAAGTTTTTGAAAAACTCTGAACTCCATTAACCCAAGACCTACTTACAGATTGTTGAGGGCCACTTACAATCTGAAAATCTGTGAAAGATGGAGGATTAAAATCATCCCCATTTTTATTCATTTCAAAATCAATACGTAAACGCTCATTTAGTCCCAGACGCTTTTTGCTTACTTTTGCGTCAAAGGTTACTTGACCTTGTAGAAAAAATAATCCCAATGAGAAAAAAAAATAGAAAAATTTAATTAAAGAGTTTTGTTTCATACTACCAATCTTTCCTTCCCCTTACAGGGGTGCCTTTTAATTTTTTAGCATTAACTTTATCTTGAACTTCTTTTTCTTGGTTATTCATTGCCTCCAATAAACTTTGGACTTGTTCAGGAGAAAGTTGTCCTCTTTTGGGAACTTGTTTTTCATCTTGAGGCTTTTCTTTCTTCTGATTCTCTTTTTTATCATTATTCTTATCTCCCTCATTTTTTGGTTCCCCTTCGTCTTTATTTTGATCTCCATCATCCCCCTCTTTTTCAGGATCATTTTCATCTTTGTTTTCTTGATCACCTTCTTGATTTTTGTTTTGATCTTTTTCCTGCTGATCCTTCTGATCTTCATTTTCTTTTTGATCGTTTTGCTCCTGCTCCTCTGGGGGCTTTTCATTTTCTAAAAGCTCCTTGGCAATTGCATAATTATACCTTGTTTCATCATCTGCAGGATTATTTCTTAGAGCATTTTTATATGCTTCAAGAGCCTTTTGATATTCTTTCTTCTGCATAAAAACGTTACCCATATTGTGAAATGCTTGATGCTTTATTTCTTTATTAGTTGCAAATTTTTGTGTTTGAAAAAATCGTTGAGAAGCTTCATCATATTGTTCTTCTAAGAAATGTGTATTCCCTAAATTGTAAAGAGCCTCTCCTTTTTCAGGGGACAAAGAAAGTGCTTTTCTGTAAGACTTTTCTGCTTCTATAAAAGCTTCATTCTCAGTATTTTTATTTCCTTCATATATAAAGTTCGTTATTTCCCCTTTTTGAGAAAACCCAAAATACACGTAAAGTATTGTTAAAAAATAAAATAGTTTAAATTTCATTTTCATTGAATAGATTCAATTTTTGTACCCATTTTGTTTTTGTTTCGAACAAAAATAGGTCGATTAAAAGAAAAATTAAAGCCCCGATTAAAAAAGCTTGAAAACGGTCTTTGTAACTTACAAATTTTTTGGCCTCAAACTCCATTTTATCCATTGCTTTTAATTGTTCAGACACAAATTCCAAAACTAATTTCGTATCATTTCCGTCCTGATAAGATGCTTCAGTTGCATTAGCTATAGACTCTAAAACTTCTTTGTTTCTTTTAGTTATGACTACTTCACCTTCAAAATCTTTTTTATAGGATTCTATAACTCCATTGCGTTTAAGTGGAATAGGTGCTCCTTTATCCGTCCCCACACCAAAGGTAAATATCTTTATCCCAAGATTTGCAGCTCTTGAGGCAGCATTTTCCGCATCTTGAGAATGATCTTCTCCATCGGATATTAAAAAAATCACACGATTGGTTTGATCTTTATCATCAAAAAATGTTCCAGATAAGTCGATTGCACTATCAAGTGCTGTTCCCTGAGAAGACAACATATCGGTGTTTAGACCTTGAAGAAACATTTTTGCTGCCCCGTAATCAGTGGTGATAGGTAATTGAGGAACAGCTTGAGCAGCATATGCTATAATCCCAACACGATCACTTGCTAATTGATTTAAAATGGCTGATACAAGACGTTTTGATTTTTCAATACGATTCGGCGCGATATCTTCTGCTAACATACTTTTTGAAACATCTATTGCAAATACAATATCAACACCTTCTCTTTTAACTGTTTCCAATTGTGTTCCAATTTTTGGATTCATTAGTCCTAAAATTAGTAACAGAATTACAAAGCTCAATAAAATGACTTTTAGAGTAGGTTTGAAGCTAGATCGGTTAGGACTCAACAGATTAAGTAATTCAGGAGGTGCAAAGGATGCTTGCGTTTTTCTTTTCCAACGAAGAAAAAATCCATAGAATAACCATAATACCGGAAGTATCCCCAACAAATATATATACTCATATGCGTCTATCTGATACATCAAATAAAGCTTTTAAATAAAGTATTTCTCCCAATCCATTCAAGTGCAATTAAACCTATTGCAATTATTACTAAAATTCTGTATTTTTCTTCGTAATTATAATATTTAAATTCTTCAATTTCTGTTTTTTCTAACTTATTAATTTCAGCATATATTTCTTCAAGCTTTTTATTGTCCGTTGCACGAAAGTATATACCTCCAGTTTGATTTGCTATTTCCTTTAAAAGTTCCTCATCAATTTCCACTTTAGTTAGGCCATATTTAAATTTTCCATTGGGTAATACTCCCACCGGAGCTAATGCAGTCCCGTTACTTCCTAAGCCAATGGTGTAAGTTTTAATTCCAAATTCAACTGCTAATTCTGTTGCAATTTTAGGATCAATAAATCCTGAATTATTTACCCCATCAGTGAGCAGGATAATGATTTTACTTTTAGCTCTACTATCTTTTAATCGATTGACCGAAGTAGCTAATCCCATTCCAATAGCAGTTCCATCCTCAATTAAACCTTGATAAGAAACATTTCTTAGTGAAGACTTAACGATACTTTTATCACTTGTAATAGGTGTTTTTGTATAGCTTTCTCCTGCATAAACTACTAGCCCTATTCTATCTGAGGCCCTATCTTCCACAAAGGCTTCTGCAACACGTTTAAGAGCTGTAAGACGATCAGGCTTTAAATCCTGAGATAACATACTAGAAGAAACATCAATAGCCATTACAATATCAATCCCTTTGTTAGTCTTAGTTCGTGTGGAGACATCAACTATTTGAGGCCTTGATATAGCAAGAATTACTAAACCCATTACCGTTAATCTTATCATAAATAAAAAAGGGTAAACTTTTGACCATGCAGATGAGGCTCCCTGAAAACTAGAAAGACTAGGCATTTTTAAAATCGCCTGTTTCTTTCTCCAAGTAAATAAATGCCAAACCAATGCTGCTGGGAGGAGTAATAACAACCATAGATAATTTGGATTAGCAAAATAAATACCTTCAAACATAGATTAGAGTTCTTTTATCAATTCTATACTATTTATAATACGTTGTTCTATTAGTGGTGAATATCTATCCTCCTTTTCATATATCATTGTCAATATTATATTTCCTTGCTCAAAAGTGAATAATAAAGAATTAAATGAACAGCGGACGCGCTCACTAGAACCGATTTTCAGGTAATCTAATGTGCCAAATACTTTAGCTACAGTTGTTCCGCTAGGTAGTTTTATCTCATCGTTTTTAATTAGAATATTTACTGCGCCTTTTGATTCAAAATTAGATATAATAGAATTAACTAATAATTGTCCTTTTTCTAAATCATTATTTTTGGAATTTGAAATTGGTGCTTCAGATTTTTTCGATCTATTAATAGGAAAATCAAATAATAAGTCAATATAAAATGGGCTATCAAAAGTTCCCAAAGTAAATTGCTGGATACTCTTTTCTTGTCTTTTAACACGCTCCAACACATCAGGAGTTTCAATTTTTAGTGGAGGAGTTCCATACTCACTCATAATCCATCCACCACTAAAAAGGCTTTTTGTTGGATAGGCAAATAAAGTGTCTCTTACAGGATAATAACCATAAACCAACATGCTTATTACCAAAACCAATAACCCTAAAATCCCAGCACCAGAAAGTCCCCAGATCCACTGTTCTTTCCTTCGTTTTTTTGCTATGTATTCTTGATAAGCTGCTTTTTTGAGAAGTTCTTCTTCTGTTGGTTCAGGTAATGCTTCCTTAGTTTGAATAACTACTTTTTCAACTACTTTTCTATCCTCATTAGCAATACGATATTCTGGCATTGACATAGCAAATTTGACTAAATCAGCATTTTGAAGAACTTTCTGAAGGCTAGTCAAAGTCTTACGTTCTAAATCTAAAGTCCCTGAATCTTTTCTCATTTCCAGCTTTATTAATAGCTCTTCAGAAGTGCTCTCCAGAGCATCAATTTTTGCTTCTTCCTCAAAATACCGCCGAACAACATCTGTTAATCTAGAGTAGTAAATTTTAAATTCTTCTTGTTCAGTTAATCTTTCGTTTTCTAGGGCTTTTAACTCTTCTATTGCTCGATCAAAAGGAAGAAGCTCCTTTTCCTTTAATTCTTTTCTCCTCTTTTGAAATAAATAATAATACAAAATACATGATACTATAATGGTGAAAAACAACCCCCAAAGAATATTAGTAATTAGTGTATCATAGTTTTTTTCTACTTCTTGGAGCGGTTTAATATCAAAAAGTTTCTGTTTAGTTGTATCAACCTTAACTGAATTAACACGAATGGGAATTAACTTTGCAATTTTTGAAAAACCATTTACTAAAACTTGTTGTTGGGGTAAAAAATAATTGCCCGAATCAAATTGAATCAAAGCATATCTCTTAGTAAATAAATAATGAGATTGAGAACGAATAGTATCTACTGGAAAAGCTTCTAGAAGTTCAAAAGGTGCAAATATGGGTTTTTCTGGAAAAAGTACTTGAGATGAACTATCCGCCTTCACTTGTAGGATGTAATTCAGTTGTTCTCCGATTTTAATTGATGTTGAGTCGATTGCAACCGTTAATATTCCTTTCTCTTGTCCCCAAGAATAGGATGAAATTAAGAGAATTAAAATTGAAAATGACTTTTTAATCATTTATATACGTGCTTTAAAATACCCCAAGAGTTTTTTTACATAACTTTCCTCAACACCACAACTAAGATGGCCTGCACCATTTTTGCTGAATAATTCTTCATATGACGCTACATGTTCCCTATATCGTTTCTCATAATTATTTCTGACCTTTTTTGAAAAGGTACTTATCCACTTAACGGAATCTGTTTCAGAATCTCTAATAGGTAAAATACCTAAATTAGGTAGTTTTGTTTCTAGAGTATCGTATACTCGGATACCAGTTAAGTCATGCTTTTTTGCTGCTATTCTTAAGGTTTTTTCATATCCTTTGTCGATAAAATCCGATAGCATGAAGACTATTGCTTTCTTTTTTAAGATCCCAGACAAAAATTCTAGAGCATTCCCAATACTGGTATTATAACTCTGCGGCTTAAATTCTAATAATTCCCTTATAATTCTCAACACATGGGATCTTCCTTTTTTAGGTGGAATAAAAAGTTCTACTTGATCCGAAAACAGCAATAGTCCGACTTTATCATTGTTTTGTAAGGCAGAAAAAGCAAGAGTTGCAGCAATTTCTGTTAAAATCTCTCTTTTAAATTGAGTTTGAGTGCCAAAAGCTTCCGAACCGCTTACATCAACAACTAGCATTAAAGTAAGTTCCCGTTCTTCTTCAAATACTTTAACAAAAGGTTCATTATATCTTGCTGTGACATTCCAATCTATAGCTCTGACATCATCACCAAACTGATATTGTCTAACCTCACTAAAAGTCATTCCTCGTCCTTTGAATGTAGAATGATATTCACCGCCAAAAATATGATCGCTTAGGCGACGAGTCTTAATTTCAATCTTGCGAACTTTTTTGAGTAGCTCTTTTGTATCCATTATATCTTGTACTTTGGTGTATCAAATTAGAAAATGAATTTAAGGTACTTCGACTTCATTTATTATTTGTGTAATCAAATCTTCGGCAATTACATTTTCTGCCTCAGCCTCATAAGTCAAGCCTATACGGTGTCTTAAGACATCAAAAATAACAGCTCTAACATCCTCTGGTATCACATAACCTCTGTGCTTCAAAAACGCGTGGCATTTTGCAGCAGTAGCAAGGTTTATACTGCCCCTTGGTGAAGCTCCAAAGCTAATAAGTGGCTTTATTGAATCTAGCTTATAATTCTCAGGGAAACGGGTTGCAAAGATTAAGTTTAAAATGTAATTTTCAATTTTCTCATCCATATAAACCTGCCTAACTGTTTCTTGGGCCGAAATAATTTGTTTTGTAGTAACTACTGGCTTAACTTCAAGCATCTTGTTATTCATGTTGTTTCGTACAATAAGTTGTTCCTCATTTAACTTAGGATAATCAATTACAGTTTTTAACATAAAGCGATCTACTTGAGCTTCTGGAAGTGGATAGGTTCCTTCTTGTTCAACAGGGTTTTGAGTCGCCATTACCAAGAAAGGGGCTTGAAGTTTAAAAGTTGAATCTCCAATTGTCACTTGCTTTTCTTGCATTGCCTCGAGTAATGCAGATTGTACTTTTGCAGGAGCTCTATTAATCTCGTCCGCTAGGACAAAATTTGCAAAAATTGGTCCTTTTTTAATGGAAAAGTCATTCTCTTTGATATTATAAATCATCGTTCCAACAACATCGGCAGGAAGTAAATCCGGTGTAAATTGAATCCGACTAAAACTGCCTTTAACAGCCTTGCTTAGAGTATTAATAGCTAGGGTCTTTGCCAGACCAGGAACTCCTTCTAAGAGAATATGTCCCTTACCTAAAAGTCCTATGAGTAATCTGTCAACCATATCCTTTTGACCTACAATTACCTTTTTCATTTCTAAAGTTAGTAGATCAACAAAGGCACTTTCCTTTTCAATTTTCTCATTAATGATTTTAATATCGACCTTTTGATTTATAGAATTTTCCATAAGAATATTATTCAATTTTTTAGGATAGCAAATTTGAAAAATATATTATCATTTCATTGTTAACAATTGGTTAAAAATTGGATAGTCTCAAAATCGCCAAAAGCGTAATTGTTGCTATTTTAGAATTGAAAAATAACAATATTCTATTAAGATGAAACCCTTTTCAAGAATTATTTCTGGGACTATGACGTGGGGAGCTTGGGGCAGCAAGTTTTCGATAAAACAAATGCAAGCACTTATAGAGAAAGCTGTTAGTTTAGAAATATCCACTTTTGACCACGCAGACATATATGGTGGATATACAACTGAACTTGAATTTGGAAAGGCTTTTAAAAAAAGTGCTGTAAATCGAGAAGATGTTCAGTTCATTACAAAATGTGGGATTCAAATGCCTTGCAATGCAAGACCATTACCTGTAAAACACTATGACTATAGTGCTGTACATATCCGAAATAGTGTTGAAGACTCCTTACTAAAACTTAATACTGACTACATAGATTTGCTTTTGCTGCATCGCCCAAGTCCTCTTATGGAAAGTCATATAATAGCTGAAGAAGTTCAGAGGCTACAAAAAGAGGGAAAAGTTAAACAACTTGGAGTTTCCAACTTTAGTTCTTCACAAATTCAACTACTTCAACAGGAAGTCTCATTGTATTGGAACCAGTTAGAGTGTTCTCTTACCTATGAAAATGCAATGTTTGACGGGACATTAGATTTCATGAAATTAACTAATATCGGAGCCATGGCATGGAGTCCGCTGGGAAATTATTTTAAAGAAAGTACTATTAAGCAAAATCGGATACAAGAAGTAATAACTCCTTTATGTAAAAAATATAATTGTTCGGAAGATCAACTTCTTTTAGCATGGTTAATATACCATCCCTCTAACATATTCCCTGTTGTTGGCACAACATCTGGTTCAAGACTTAAAAAAGCCGTAGATTCCACGGCAATAAAGTTAGAAAAAATTGATTGGTTTCTGATGTTAGAAGCAAGTATGGGAAACCCTTTACCTTAAAAATTATGAAAAATAAAATTATTTTAATCACAGGTGCCTCAAGCGGAATTGGATATGCTACAGCTACTCGTTTTGCTGCTGAGGGTGCTCGATTGATTTTATGTGGAAGAAGAAAAGAAAAACTGGAGCTTCTTAAACAAGAACTAGGTGGATATCACCAATTTCTAATCTTTGATGTTAGAGATAAAAAAGCTGTTTTTAAGGCCATTAACAATCTTCCTGAGGCTTTTAAAAAAATTGATCTTTTGATAAATAATGCAGGAAACGCTCATGGATTAGATCCAGTTCATAAAGCAGATTTGGATGATTGGGACACAATGATTGATGCTAATGTCAAGGGTTTGATGTATGTTACAAAAGCTGTACTCCCAGGAATGGTAGCTTTAAAAAAAGGGCATATAATCAACCTAGGATCTATTGCAGGAAAAGAAGTCTATCCTAATGGAAATGTATATTGTAGTAGTAAGGCTGCAGTTGATTTTTTTACTCAAGGCCTAAGAATAGATCTAAATCCATTAGGAATTCGTGTTGGAGCAATTCACCCAGGATTAGTAGAAACTGAGTTTTCAAATGTTCGTTTTAAGGGAGATGAAAAAAGATCTAAACGTGTTTATGAGGGAATTCAAGCTCTAACAGCGGACGAAGTTGCAGACGCTTTACTTTATATGGCAAAAGTTCCTGAAAAAGTAAATGTTGCAGATTTAATACTCCTCCCTACAGGTCAAGCCAACGCATATATAAATAATCGTATTAAATAAAGTTTAGCTAAAATACTACTCTTCCTCTAAGATATCGGAATATAAAAAGTGGTTGTAGGGAAAACGTGTAATATGTATTTTTCGAATTTCTTCATAGACTCGATTTCGGAATTCTTTCATATTTTCTTTATTTTTAGCAGAAATAAAAAGAGCTTTTCCATTCATCGAGCTCATCCAGGTTTTTTTCCACTCTTCGAGGCTATAGTGCTTCTTTCCTCTAAATCCCACTAGTTCAGTTTCATCCCAGTATTCGGGCTCATAAGCATCAATTTTATTAAATACCATATAGGTAGGTTTATTTAAACTTTTGATTTCTTGTAAGATTTGATTTACAGAGTCTATATGCTCTTCAAAATTTGGATGTGAAATATCAACTATGTGAAGCAAGAAATCTGCTTCTTTGACTTCTTCTAAAGTGCTTTTAAAAGATTCTACTAACTGAGTTGGTAATTTTCTTATGAAACCCACAGTATCACTCAATAAAAATGGAAGATTCCCTATCACCACTTTTCTAACAGTTGTGTCAAGTGTGGCAAAAAGCTTATTCTCTGCAAATACTCCACTTTTGGAAATTACATTCATCAAAGTTGATTTTCCAACATTTGTATAGCCTACAAGAGCAACCCGAACCAGAGCTCCACGATTTCCTCTTTGAGTCGCCATCTGTTTATCGATTATAATTAGCTTTTTTTTAAGTAATGAAATTTTATCTCTTACAATCCTACGATCAGTTTCAATTTCAGTTTCACCTGGCCCTCTCATTCCGATACCCCCTTTCTGACGCTCTAAATGTGTCCACAGACCTTTTAAGCGAGGAAGTAAGTATTGGTATTGGGCTAATTCAACCTGAGTTCGAGCATAGCTAGTCTTTGCACGTTGAGCAAAAATATCGAGGATTAGTCCAGTTCGATCAAGAATTTTTACTTTAAGAATCTTTTCTATATTGCCTTGTTGAGCTGGTGAAAGCTCATCATCAAAAATTACAGATGAAATATCGTTATATTTAACAAAATCTATTACTTCCAATATTTTCCCAGAACCGATAAAGGTTTTGGGATTGGGAATTTGAATCTTTTGAGTAAATCGCTTCAGAACTTTGCCTCCAGCTGTGTAGGTCAAAAATTCTAATTCGTCCATATACTCTCTGGATTGTTTTTCGTCTTGACCACCTATAAATACGCCAACTAATATTGTATTTTCAAGAATTGATGATTTTTGTTCAATCATACTAATTAATTTCCCATATTTTGATTTCTAAATTATTCCCATCAAAAGTTGCGTAGCTATAATGCGAAACCCAGTCTCCTAAATTAATGTATTTTGATTTAGTGCTTAAATTTATATCTAATGGCATATGTCTGTGACCAAAAATAAAATAATCGCGGTGCTTTTCCTTAAGCTTTCTTTTTGCATATAGAGCTAACCTTTCATTTTCTACACCTAAAAAAACAGATTCTTTATCTCCAGAAATAAATTTATTTTTTTTTGATAAATAGTTCCCCAACCTCATTCCAACATCAGGGTGTAATGCTTGAAACATTCGTTTTGCTATTGGATTTGTAAATAGTTTTTTTAACCACTTGTATCCATAATCATTTGGTCCAAGGCCGTCTCCATGAGCAATAAAAAAAGATTTAGAATTATATATAAATTCTTTTGGTTTGTGATAAACAAAAATATTTAATTCGGTTTCAAAGTAATCTTTCATCCATAAATCATGATTCCCAACAAAATAATGTACAGGAATTCCTTGATCCACAATTGAAGATAATTTTCCTAAAATTCTCACAAATCCCTTGGGAACAACTGTTTTGTATTCAAACCAAAAATCAAATAAATCTCCTAATAAAAACAAGACAGCGGCGTCTTTTTGAACTTTATCAAGCCATTGAAGAAAATAACTTTCACGTTTTTTACTAAGAGAATTGGTAGGAGCACCAAAGTGTTGGTCGGAAGCAAAATAAATTTTCTTATTTTCTGGGATATTCATAAGGCATTGATTAACCTATTGCCTGATCTAAATCTGAAATTAAGTCACGAACATCTTCAATTCCTATACTTAAACGGATAAGTGCATCTACTACACCGCTCTTTTCTCTTATGTCTTTAGGAATAGATGCATGAGTCATGCTTGCAGGATGTCCTGCTAAACTTTCTACTCCACCCAAGGATTCAGCAAGAGTGAACAACTTTAATCGCTCAATAATCTTAATTGCAGCATGATAATCTGCCCCTTTAGTTACAAAAGAAAGCATTCCTCCGTAATCTTTCATCTGAGCTTTTGCGACTAAATGATTTGGATGAGATTTAAAACCTGGCCAATAAACCTTTTCAATTTTGGAATGATCTTTCAAAAAATTTGCTATCATAGCAGCATTTTCGCAATGACGCTGCATACGGACATGTAAAGTTTTTATTCCTCTTAAAGTTAAAAAACTATCCATAGGACCACATATTGCCCCACTTGCATTTTGGATAAAACCAATTCGCTCAGCAAGAATTGAGCTATTGACAATCAATGCTCCTAAAATCACATCTGAATGACCTGCTAAATATTTAGTTGCAGAATGCATTACAATATCTGCACCCATAGTCAATGGTTGCTGTATATATGAAGAAGCAAAAGTGTTGTCAACAGCAACTAAAATCTCTTTATCTTTTACAAGTTGGGTGACAGCTTGGATATCTATAACATTCATCATCGGATTAGTTGGTGTTTCCAGCCAAATCAGTTTAGTTTTCTTATTAATGCATGAAGATATAAGCTCTGTATCATGCATGGGTACAAAATGAAACTTCAATCCAAAGCCTTCAAAAATCTTTTTAAATATACGGTAAGACCCTCCATAAAGATCATCTGTTGAAATAATTTCATCACCAGGTTTTAATAATTTTAAAACTGCATCCATAGCTGCAAGACCAGATCCAAATGCAAATCCAAAAGCTCCACTCTCAATGCTTGCTAAAGATTTTTCTAGTGCTTGGCGAGTGGGATTATGAGTCCGACTATATTCAAAACCTTTATGCTCTCCTGGAGTAGTTTGAGCATAGGTCGAGGTTTGATAAATTGGAGGCATTACTGCCCCATAAGCTTCATCAGGCTTTTGCCCCCCATGAATAGTTGCTGTGTTAAAATGGAGTTTGTCTTTCATACAATTAAAATATTTTCTCTGTAAAGGTATCTGATTTTAAGGAAAACCACTGATGTTCAATAAAAATGATTTTTCTTTGTAATATCAAAAAACTATAATGAGGATATTTTATTATTTAAGCAGCTGCAATACCTGTAAAAGAATAGCCAAAGAACTTAAATTAGATAATACTATTTTGCAAATTGATGTAAAGAAAAATCCCCTTTCTCTTTCTGAAATAGAAACATTATACAACATTGTAGGAAATTATGAAGATTTGATCAACAAGCAATCTCAACTATATAAACAGAGAAAATTAAAATATCAAAATCTCAGAGAAAAGGACTGCAAAAATTTACTTTTAGAGCATTATTCTTTTTTAAAGCGACCAGTTCTGTTATACGATAATCACAGTTTCATTGGAAATGCATCTAAAACTATAGCAGCTGCAAAAATATTTTTAGATGGACAATAGAATTCTAGCATTGATAGCTGCCTTTGGAGCAACTACAATTTATGGAATGAATCACACTATAGCAAAGGTGGTGATGCCTCACTACATTGGCCCTTTTGGATTTATTATGCTTAGAGTTGTTGGAGCATGTATTCTTTTTTGGTTAGTTAGTTTTTTTATACCTAAAGAAACGATTGAAAAAAAAGATTTTTTTAAAATTGCTATTACTGCCTTCTTTGGCATGTGTATTAATATGTTAATGTTTTTTAAAGGCCTTCAACTTTCAACTCCTATAAACAGCGGAGTAATTGTAACTTTGACACCTATTATAATTCTTGTTCTCTCAGCTATATTCTTAAAAGAAAGATTAAACCTTCTTAAAGTTTTAGGTATCATTTTAGGTTTTATAGGAGCAATTTTACTTATTATTTATGGCAATACAATCAAAGCTATTAATGCACCAAATGTTTCTCTAGGAAATATAATGCTTTTAATAAATGCAATAAGTTTTGGAACTTATCTTGTAATGGTAAAATCACTTACCAAAAAATACAGTACTGTTACACTTATGAAATGGATGTTTCTGCTTGGGGTATTTTATACATTTCCATTCACCATAAATGAATTTATGGAAGTCTCTTGGAATAGTTTGCCTTTTGAGGCAATTTGGCGAATGAGCTTTGTCGTTTTAGGCACCACTTTTTTGACTTACATGCTTAACGTTTACGCATTAAAAACCCTTTCAGCAACTACTATTGGAGCGTTTACTTACCTGCAACCCATAATTACGATTGTATATGCTGTGATTACTGGTAATGATATTCTAGATAGTGTGAAAATTCTTGCATGTGGACTGGTTTTTTTAGGAGTTTATTTAGTTTCGAAAAAAAGGGTAAATTCATATAAATCTAAATCAACTTAAAGTTCTTCTAGCTTCTAATAAAAACAGGATATTGAATCAAAGGTTTTAATTTTATTTTAATATCTATGTCGATAAAACGATTTTACTATTTAATAAAAATTCAGTTTCTAGGATATCGTTTTCATGGTTGGCAAAAACAACCCAATCATAAAACTTTACATATGATGATTGATAAAACTTTAAAGTTTATTTTAGATGGAAAAGTTTTTAAGACTTTAGGTTCTGGAAGAACAGATGCTATGGTCTCTGCAAATGAGACTGCTATTGAACTTTTTTTAGAAAAATCCCCTCTTGAGAATAGTGATAAATTTTTGAATGAGTTTAATTTAAATTTACCTCAAGATATAAGAGCAATTTCAATTCAAGAAGTTGATTCTAAATTTAATATCATAAAAGATGTTACTGAAAAAGAATACCATTATATCTTTGCATTCGGATCTAAATACCATCCATTCTGTGCGCCTTTGCTTACCACAATTCTATACCCATTAGACATTAATCTTATGAAACAAGGAGCAATTTTGTTTGAAGGGAAACATAATTTTAAAACCTATTGTTACAAACCAAAAAAGGAAGGGACTTATGAGAGAAAATTAAAATATTGTAAAATTGAGGAAAATAAAATTTATAAAGCCAATTTTTTTCCAAAAAAAAGTTATTTACTCAAAGTAGTAGGAAAAGGCTTCGGGAGGCATCAGATAAGATTGATGATGGGAGCTTTGATTAAGCTTGGAAAAGGGGAAATTACCTTGGACTTCATTTCACAAAGTCTTGTTAAAAATTGTTCTAAGAAAATAGATTTAATCGCACCCGCATCAGGCTTAATATTGCATAAAGTTAATTTTTGAGTACTATAAAATACTTCTTTTAAATTTTATTTTAATTTTTATACTTTTGAAAAAAAAAATGAAAAAATATATACTCCCCTTTTGCTTCTTGCTTTTTCTTACAAACTGCAATGACGGCAAGCCTACTGAAAAAGATAAAACATCTAAAACTGAAAAAGATTCTAAAGCTGCTCCAGAAACCAAAGTCATACTTAATTCAAATGATACAATGAAGTTTGATAAAAACATGATTTTAGTTCCGGCTGGTAAAACCATAACTCTTACTTTAAATCATACTGGTAAGTTTGGTAAAAGGGGAATGGGACACAACTTTGTTTTGTTAAAATCTGATGTCGATGTAAATGATTTTGCAACTAGAGCTGCTTCGGCGATGAAGACCGAATATATCCCTGAAGGAGATGAAATTATCGCTTACACGAAATTACTTGGTGGTGGGGATAGCGACACCATTATTTTCGATGCTCCTAAAAAAGGTATCTATACATTCCTCTGTACTTTCCCTGGGCATTGGCAATTAATGAAAGGAAAATTTATAGTTAAGTAGATAAAGCTTTGTTATAACTTTAAAATTTTATAAAGACCACAGTTTACCGCCTGTTGTCTCTTGAAGATCAACGCATCCCTTGTAATCGCCTGGTATTGGAGAGTAGGCCAATAAATTTTTGGCTACATATTCATTTATTTTAAAAGACATAATAGTCATATCCCTTAATTTTTTTAGAAATAGGTATTCTAAAATATCCTTATCAATTGAAGCTTTATATCCTAACTCAATTTGTTCTTGATAATCTGAAATTAAATCATCGTATTTATCAGAGATTTCTTTATCTATTTTAAAAGTTTTATCTAATAATAGTTTTAATTCTTCTATGCCTGATTTTGAATGGGTTATTAAACATTTGTCTAACCCTAAGAGGAATACCATTTTAATTTCGCTAGGCCAAACCTCGTTAATGTATATGTCAATGAATTTATTTAGGTTTAATTCGATTGCTCCAGGTGTATCAGTTTTTGGAATAATTATATCCATTAATTTCGTAATAAAATCATATTGTTCATTCGAAAAAGTAACTATATCCTGAATAGTATCTTGCTGGCAACTATTAAAAAGGCTGATAATTGACGGAGAGACTGTAAAGGTTCCAATCCCGGTTCCAATATTTTTTAATGCTTTTCTTCTGTCCATTTCAATTAATTTTTAAAGGTTCATTTTTTTTAATTCTTGTACTGCATGATTTGCCGCCCTGGCCGTTAGTGCCATATAAGTCAGAGAGGGATTCACATTACCTGCAGAAGTCATTGCTGACCCGTCAGTTACAAAAACATTAAGTACCTCATGTATTTGATTGTATTTGTTAAGTACCGATGTCCTAGAGTCACGTCCCATACGGGCAGTTCCCATTTCATGAATTCCAAGTCCTAGAGCATAGTCTCCATCATGACCTTTTACATCTTTAAACCCTCCTCTTTCCAACATTTCGATCGCCTGTTGTTGCATATCTTTACGCATGTTTAATTCATTTTCTTTTATGGTAGCATCAAATGTAACTGTTGGCAAGCCCCAATTGTCAAGTTTTTGATAATCAAGGGTCATTCTGTTTTGCTCGTATGGTAGTACTTCCCCAAAACCGCTTAACCTTATTTTCCAGGTTCCTGGCTTTAACAACTCTTCTTTAAAACGACTACCATAATCTAATTCAGCAACTTTAAAGGTCGATCCTCGCGAACCTCCTCCTTGATACCCATAACCTCGCAAGAAATCCTTTCGATTGGTTTCACCTCCAATATTTCTAAACCTTGGTATGTAAATTCCATTATTTCTTCTCCCAAAATAATATTTATCTTGAAAATCATCTGTTTCCGCAGAGGCGCCAACACCTAGATGGTGATCCATTATATTTCTCCCTAATTGATCTGAGGAATTCCCCATTCCATCTGGAAAGCTGTCTGATTTAGATTGCATCAAAATAGAAGTTGAAGCAACCGTAGATGCACACAAGAAAATTACTTTTGAATTAAATTCAAAAACTTCTTTTGTTTCAGTATCAATTACTCTAACACCAGATGCTAGTTTTTTATTAGCGTCATAAATAACTTCGTGTACTATTGAATTAGGTCTTAAAGTCATGTTCCCTGTAGCTTCAGCTGCGGGAAGAGTAGAAGAGTTACTGCTAAAGTAAGCTCCATAAGGACAGCCCCTTCTACACCTTGCTCTGTATTGGCAACTAACTCTACCAAGTCCTGGTTTTGTTCCTTCTGTAATAATAGCTGTTCTTCCAATGGTCAATAACCTGTCATTATAATTCTTATTTATTGAGTCCTTTAAATGATTCTCAACACAGTTGAGATCCATCGGTCTTAAATAGTTGCCATCTGGAAACTGAGGAAGTCCCACATTTTGTCCACTTACTCCAATATATCCCTCTACATAATCATACCAAGACTTAAGGTCTTTATATCTAATGGGCCAATCAGTTGCTATACCATCTTTAATATTAGCTTTAAAGTCAAAATCAGTAAGTCGATATGATTGTCTTCCCCAGGTAATTGATCTACCACCAACGTGGTAGCCGCGCATCCAATCAAATCGATTAGTTTCGTTATAAGGGTGCTCTAGGTCATTAACAAAAAAATGTTTGCTTGATTCTGTTGTAGTATAACCAGTTCTACTTTGTTTTCCTTGAATTTCTCTTGTCTTTTTGGTAATGACATCTCCGGTTTTGTAATCCCATGGATCATTATTAGCTGTCGGATAATCTTCAATATGTTTTACCATATGTCCGCGTTCCAAGACTAAAGTCTTTAATCCTTTTTCACATAGCTCTTTAGCTGCCCAGCCACCAGATATTCCAGTGCCTACCACTATAGCATCAAACCTATTTTGCATCAACATATATTAAATCATTCATCTGTAGAACTCAAATATAAATATTTTCTTCTTTGATGCGAATAAATTATATAAATTTAGATCACTAATAAAACAAAGATAAAATAGAACTAACATTATGAAAACAAATAATATAGTCCAAAATTTTCTGCTTTTAATTTTTATATTGGGGTTTGTATCATGTAAAAATGAAAATAAGCAGACAGTAACAAATAAAGATTCTTTTTTTAAAACTTCTTTAGCTCAATGGTCCATACATAATTCAATTCGTGAAGATGGATTATCTCCATATGAGTTTGCAAAAATTGCTCATGAGTTAGGGTTTGAGGGACTAGAATATGTAAATGATCTTTATTCAGATGTCACAATGAGTGAAGATAAAGCTTCTGCAATGGAAGAGTTTATAACAAGGAATAATGATCTTGCTGCTAAGTACAATTTAAAAAATGTCCTTATTATGATTGATGGTGAAGGCAATTTATCAAGCTCTAACCCTGAAGAAAGAATGATGGCTGTGGAAAATCATAAACTATGGATTGACGCTGCTAGTAAAATGAATTGTTCAGCAATTAGAATAAACCTAAAAGGAGAAAAAGAAATAGAGAATTGGATAAAGTATTCGGTAGAAAGTTTTAAAGCCTTAGGAGAATATGCGAAGCCCCTAAATATTAATGTAATCGTAGAAAATCATGGGGGATTATCATCCAATGCAAGTTTGCTAATGAAAGTTATAAACCAAGTAAACTTAAAGAATTGCGGCACTTTACCAGACTTTGGTAACTTTTGTATGAGCGAGGGATATGGATCGCTAAAAGACAACAATTGTAAAGATTTATATGACCCTTATTTGGGGATTTCTGAAATGCTTCCTAGAGCATTTGGGCTTAGTGCAAAATCTTACGCGTTTGATTCCAATGGAGACGAAACTACCTTAGACTATTACAGATTATTATCCATTGCTAAAGATGCTGGATACAATGGATTTATTGGTGTTGAATATGAGGGTAATATGCTTTCTGAAAAAGAGGGTATTATTGCGACTAAAAAATTATTGGAAAAGGCGGCTAAAATGCTTTAAGGATGGAATTAAAAGTCCGTCTCCAATTATCTTTTTTATTTTTTCTTGAATTCTTTATTTGGGGAGCTTGGTTTGTGACTATGGGTACATTTCTTTCTCAAGAGTTTAGTTCTAGTGGAGGAGAACTCGCCATGGCTTATGAAACTCAATCTATAGGTGCAATAATTGCTCCTTTTTTTATTGGCCTCGTTGCTGATCGTTATTTTGCGGCACAAAAGATTTTAGGACTGCTTCATTTAATCGGAGCTGGATTACTTTTCATAGTGAGTAATGCAGAAAATTTCTCCAGTTTTTACCCATATATTTTAATATATATGCTTTTTTACATGCCAACACTTGCATTAGCTAATTCAGTTGCATTTCATCAAATGGAAGACCCATCAAAGCAATTTGCTTCTATTCGAGTATTAGGAAGTATAGGTTGGATTGTATCGGGATTGACGATTGGTTATTTGTCTTGGGAGGGAGCTCAAACATTAAAGTATACTTTTTATATGGCTTCTTCAGCTTCTGCTATATTAGGAATCTATAGTTTTTCCCTTCCTAAAACACCCCCTAAGCTTGGTTCAGAGAGAAAGATTTCATTTCGCGAGATTCTAGGTTTAGATGCCTTGGCTATGCTCAAAGATCGTGGTTTTCTATTTTTTTTTATTGCCTCGATTTTAATATGTATTCCTTTAGCGTTCTATTACCAACACGCAAATCAGTTCTTGAATGAAATTGGTATGAAAGCAGCAGCTTCAAAAATGATATTAGGTCAGATTTCTGAAGTCCTTTTTTTACTTTTACTCCCTATTTTTATAAAAAGATATGGTATAAAAAATGCTCTTGTAATTGGAATCTTAGCTTGGGGTATTCGTTATTTATTATTTGCTTTTGGAGATGTTGGATCGCAAACATGGATGCTAATTTTTGGAATTATACTTCATGGTGTATGTTACGATTTCTTTTTTGTATCTGGACAAATTTATACAGACTATAAGGCTGGAGAAACATATAAAAGTACGGCTCAAGGACTGATTACACTTGCCACATATGGTGTTGGAATGCTAATCGGATTTCGTTTTGCTGGGTGGCTAACAGATCAATATATTTCTGCCTCAGGTCATTTTTGGAAAGAAATTTGGGTCCAACCGGCTATTTTTTCTTTTATTGTTTTAATATTATTTTTATTATTCTTTAAAAACGAAACCATTAAAATAAAATCATCATGAGTAAAATCAGACTAGGTATTGTAGGCGGCGGTGGAGACTCTTTAATAGGAGTTTTGCATCGAGTAGCATCTCACATGTTCGACCGCTATGAAATTACAGGGGGAGTATTTAACCCTGATTTTGACGAAAATATAAAATTTGCAAAACATATTGGGGTAAATACAGATCGTGTTTACTTAGACTTTGATACCTTCATTGAAGAGGAAGTTAGTAAACCTAAAGATCAACGTATTGAGGTAGTTTCAGTGTTAACACCTAATTTTCTACATTTTCCTATGGCCAAAAAACTATTGGAAAATGGTTTCCATGTAATTTGCGAAAAGCCTCTCACAACTTCCTATGCTGAGGCTTTAGAACTAGAGGAGTTACAAAAAAGAAATAATGCCATTTTTGCCGTTACATATACTTACACTGGTTATCCAATGGTACGACATATGAAACATATGATAGCAAACGGTGAACTTGGGGAAGTTCAAAAAGTAGATATACAATATTACCAAGGTTGGATTAATCCTGTAATTCACGATCCAGAAGTTCGAAAAACTGTTTGGCGTTTAGATCCAAAAAAAGCAGGAATAAGTTCTTGTATTGGAGATATAGGAACTCATGCTTTTCAAATGACTGAATACCTTACTGGTATGGAAGTTAAATCAATATTATCAGACTTAAATATGCTTTATGATGATAATAGTTTAGATCTTGATGGAACTGTTCTAATTCGATTTTCAGAAGCTGTAAAAGGGGTTATTCGTGCAAGTCAAATAGCTACAGGTGAAGAAAATGGTCTTACTGTTGCTGTTTATGGAAAAAAAGGAGCGTTTAAATGGGAGCAAGAAAATCCAAATATTCTTTATCATATGACTGATGATCAGCCAAAAAGAATTATTAAACCAGGTCACGCTTATGTATCAGATGTTGCTGCAGACGGCACAAAACTTCCAGGAGGACATCCAGAAGGGATTTTTGATGCAATGGGAAATATCTATAAAGGAGTAGCAAAAGCATTAAGGGGTGAAAAATCCTTTGATGGAGAATACCCCACAATGAATGATGGAGTAAGAGGTATGCTCTTTATTGAAAAAGTTGTTGAATCTCATAAAAATGGAAATATATGGCTAAGCTTGGACAAGAAATGAAAACGATAAAAGGTCCTGGAATCTTCCTTGCTCAATTTGTAGATAGTAAAGCTCCCTTTAATAGTCTTGAGGGGATGTGTAAATGGGCATCAGATTTAGGATATAAAGGAATTCAAATTCCCACTTGGGAGTCATTCCTTATTGATTTAGATAAAGCTGCAGAAAGTCAAGTCTATTGTGATGAGCTTAAAGGGAAAATTAATTCTTATGGTCTAGAAATTACTGAACTTTCTACTCATCTTCAAGGCCAGTTGGTAGCTGTTCATCCAGCCTATGATTTAATGTTCGATAATTTTGCTCCTGATGCTTTAAAAAACAATCCTAAAGCAAGAACAAAATGGGCTATCGATATAATGAAAAAAGCCGCAAAAGCTAGTAATCGGTTGGGGTTAAAAACTCACGCTACTTTTTCAGGTGCTCTATTATGGCATACCTGGCACCCTTGGCCTCAAAGACCTGATGGACTTGTAGAACTTGGATTTTCAGAACTAGCCAAGCGTTGGAAACCAATTTTAGATGTGTATGATGAAAATGGTGTAGATGTTTGTTATGAAATTCATCCAGGAGAAGACCTTCATGATGGTGTAACTTTTGAACGATTTTTGAAAGCTACAGATAATCACAAACGAGTTAATATACTTTACGATCCAAGTCATTTTGTTCTTCAGCAGCTTGACTATATAGAATACATTGATCATTATCACGAGTTTATTAAGTCCTTTCATGTTAAAGATTCAGAATTCAAACCAAATGGAAAAAAAGGAGCCTTTGGTGGTTATGGTGATTGGATTGATCGTGCAGGACGTTATCGCTCTCCTGGAGATGGTCAAATAGATTTTAAAACAATATTTACTAAGCTAACGGAATATGGATGTGACCTCTGGGCCGTAATGGAGTGGGAATGCTGTATAAAAAGCCCCGAACAAGGTGCTAGAGAAGGTGCGTCATTTATAAAAAATCATATTATAGAAGCCACTCAAAAAACTTTTGATGATTTTGCTGGTGGTGATATTGACGAGGAATTTTTAAAAAAAATCTTAAATATTTAAACACAAGCAAAGATGAAACAATTAATAGTAGGAGTTTTTATTCTAACTTTTTTTATGAGTAGTTCTTACACTAAAACTGAGGTAATTTATGAAAATGACAAAGAATGGGAAACCCTTTTTGATGGTAAAACTTTAAATGGTTGGCATCGTTTTAATTTAAAAGGTGTTAAGTCAATATGGACAGTGAAAAATGGAGTTCTTACATTTGATCCAAACCTAATTCCAAAGGGTAACTACGTTCATGATCTGGTTACAGATAAAATTTATAAAAACTTTCAGCTTTCAATTGAGTGGAACATCTCTGAGGGAGGTAACAGTGGTATTTTTTGGGGAGTTCAAGAAGGTAAAAGTATTAGTAACCCTTATCTAACAGCCCCTGAAATACAAATCATTGATAACGATCGTCATCCTGATGCTAAGGAAAAACTTAAATTTCATCAAGCTGGTGCGGTTTATGACCTGGTAGAACCTTCAAAAGATGTTTGTAAACCAGCTGGGCAGTGGAACCATGTAATACTTACTATTGATCACAATAAAAACCAAGGAAGTGTTAAGCTTAATGGTACAAAAATTCTTGAATTTCCTTTGAGGGGTGAGAAATGGAAATCTCTAGTTGCTAATTCAAAATTCAGTGATGAATGTGAATATAAACGATTTGCAAAATTAAAATCAGGAAAAATAGCACTCCAAGATCATGGAGATAAAGTCTCATTTCGGAATATAAAAATTCGTAAACTTTAATTAAATCAATATGATTATGTCTATGACGGGTTTTGGGAAAAAAGAAGCCCAATATGAAGACAAACACTTCAGTATTGAAGTTCGATCTTTAAATAGTAAAAATGTAGATATTTATCTTCGTTCCCCATCTTATCTTAGAGAGCTAGATCTGGAGATAAGAAAAGAGTTGGCAAAAAAAATGTATAGAGGTAAAATCGATGTTAATATCCATGTAGAATTAAACGGAGAAACTTCTCCTTCAAAAATTAACAGTCATGTAGTTAGGTCTTACATGAAACAACTTGAGGAAATAGGAGCATCATCTGAAAGTGAAAGACTGGCTCTGGCATTACGTTTACCCGATACACTTTTATCTGAAAAAAATATAATAACAGAAAAAGAAAAAAAAATTATAGATGAAACTTTGCAGAAAGTCATAAAAGATATAGACTGCTTTCGAAAAATTGAGGGTGTTGCATTAAGTCAAGATATTAGTTTACGTCTAGATTTAATAGAATCTCACTTAATATTAGCTGCTAAAATAGACCCAGAGCGCAATAAGAAAATTGAAGAAAAGCTTCGTATATCTTTTCAAAATCTCAATCAAGAAGTTGATGAAAACAGGTTTGAACAAGAATTAATCTTTTACCTAGAAAAGTTTGATATAACGGAAGAAAAGATCCGTTTAAAAAACCATATAAACTTTTTTAGAGAAGTAATGGAAAATGAATTCCCAAATGGGAAAAAATTAGGTTTCATTTCTCAAGAAATAGGAAGAGAAGTAAATACAATTGGCTCAAAAGCAAATCATTCTGAACTTCAAAAAATTGTGGTACAAATGAAGGATGAACTTGAAAAAATAAAGGAACAATTGCTAAACGTACTTTAATTTGAAAACTGGAAAACTTATTGTTTTTTCAGCGCCATCAGGTAGTGGTAAAACTACATTAGTAAATTATCTTTTAGAACAAAATTTAACTCTTGGATTTTCTGTTTCAGCAACTTCTAGAAAGCCAAGAGGAAAAGAAGAAAATGGTAAAGATTACTATTTTTTAAACAAAGATACCTTTCGTGAAAAAATTAAAGAAAATGCCTTTGTTGAATATGAAGAGGTTTATAATGGTTCTTTTTATGGAACTTTAAAGTCAGAACTTGAAAGAATTTGGAGAACTGGCAAACATATTCTTTTTGATATTGATGTTAAAGGAGGGCTTAACATAAAAGCCCAATATCCCGAAAAAACCTTTGCAGTATTTGTTAAACCACCTTCAATTAAGGAATTAGAAAAAAGACTTCGAGACCGAGGTACTGAAAATGAATATAAAATTCAACAACGCCTAAATAAATCTGCTGCTGAACTTAAATTTTCTAAAGATTTCGATGCGGTTTTAATTAATGATGATCTAAATAAAGCTAAAGAAGAAGTACAGCGTTTAGTTGAAAAATTCTTGTTTTCCTAAGCAAATCCATACCTTTATTGAATGCAAAAAATAGGTTTATTTTTTGGTACATTCAACCCTATTCATAATGGGCATCTTTTACTTGCCGAACATTTTATTAATAATACAGACTTGGATTGTATTTGGTTTGTAATTACACCCCAAAATCCATTTAAACAGAAATCCAAAGTGCTATCCAACAGCGAACGAATGAAGCTAGTTTCTCTTGCTTTAACATTAAATCCTAAACTTCATTTAAGTACCGTTGAATTTGATCTGCCAAAACCCAATTATACAATCCAAACTCTAAAAAAAATTAAAGCTGAAAACCCAAAAGAATGCTTTATTTTGATTTTAGGAGAAGATAATTTATGTTCTTTTGATAAATGGAAAGATTATGATAAAATTTTATCAGATTATGAACTTTACATTTATCCAAGAAAAAATAGTAAAGGCATACCAAATAACTTGAAAGGACATTCAAAAATTAAAAAAACTGATGCGCCTCAAATTGAAATCTCATCTTCTGAGATACGTAAAAGAATAAAAAAAGGTGAAGATATGAGTAAGCTGGTTCCTAGATTAACTTGGAATTACTTAAAGAAAAAAAGGTTTTACAAGCCTTGAAAAAAATTATGTTACTTTGAAAAAATAACCTTGATCAATTTTTTTGTTAAAGTTAATCTACTCCATTGACTCAATTGGGGAAATCTATTTTTAACTTTTTTATCCTTTAGAGACTTTAAAATCAATTTTATTTTTGACTTATTGTTATTCTCAACCATCCAAGAATTACTCCCCTTATTTAATAAAAGACCTGCTTCGGATTGAGGATTTCCAAAAGAAAGAATAGGAACTTCTGAAGCTACATATTCTAATAATTTTCCAGATATCATTTCATTCTCTGCTCCCTTAAAAATAAAATTTAGTAATAAATCTGCACTTTTCATCAAGGAAATCGCATTGTAATGACTAATATATCCTAAAAATTCAACTTTTACATCAGGAAGAGCAAGGGTGATTTTTTTAATAATATCTATGTGAATGTTTCCTGCTAAAGAAAAATGAATCTTAAAATTTTTGGAACAGTCATTAATAACTTTTAAAAGCACTTCATATTCTTGATTTTGGGTTAAAAGTCCTGTGTAAACAATATGTAAGCCTGTTTTTTTTGGAGCAGCTTGAACATTTTGCATTAAGTCAGCGTCATAACCGTTAGGAATAACTGAAAATTTTTGTTTAGTTGCTTTATCCTTTAATTGATTAATAAAATTTCCGCCTACAGTTGTTATTATTCCATCTGCTTTTTGTAAGACTTCTTTTTCCAAGGCTCGGTCTTTGGAAATTGCCTTTGTTGAACGATAAAGAGAATTATTATAGAAAATATCAGTCCAAGGATCACGAAAGTCTGCCCACCAGTTAAGATCAAATAGTTTTTTGAGTTTTAGCCCTGCCAAATGAGTTGAATGAGGGGGTCCAGAAGTAACTAACTCCTTTATCTCTTCTTGTTTTATTAATTTTTCTGCTTCCTCTATGGCAAAAGGGATCCAACCTTTTCTAGCATCGGGAATAAAATAATTCCCTCTAATAAAAGCTAAGAACTTTCCTATTAAATTTCTAGTTTTAATTTCTCCTTGAGGGATCCCTTTTTTAACGTCTCCTGAAAGCAAAAAAGAGTACCAGCGCAAAGGTTCTCGAGTTGTGGTTTTTATTACTCGTATTCCTTCAACCTCTTTTAGTAAACTATAATCAATATTAGGGTATGAAGCTTTTTTTTCATCTACAGAAATAACAATAGGTTCATATCCTAACTTCTTTAAATATTTAGCAAAATACATCCACCGTTGAACTCCGGATCCTCCAGATGGAGGCCAGTAGTAACTTAAAATTAAAAGTTTCTTTTGAATATTATTCACCCTTATTTCTTTGCCTTCCATAAAGGTACGGAAGAACAAGCTTCTCCATAAAACAAACTTTTAGCTACAGTTTGTAATCGTTGTATTAATTCAATATATGCAGATTCAGGTATAGTTGGATCCGAACATCCTTTGATCATTAAAGGCTTGTTTTCAAAAACTTTAAGATCGAGTTCAGAGATCGCATTTGAAAAAAGTTGTTTTTCTAAATCTTTTAGACTACCTAAAATAATTTTCTTTGCATAGGGTGTTAAATACGACGTTATTAATAATGTAGCCCAAGCAGGTAAAACAGCTTCAGAAGTGCAATCTAGTGCTACATAATGATCTTTATATTTTGTCCACTCGTGTTTCTGTAAAAGATCTCTAAAAGGCTTTTCTCGAAGTAAAAATCCGTCTTCTAACCATTGAGAAACATCTATGAAGATTCTAGATCCTTCTGTTTTATAGTCCTCTAAGTCTATAGTAACTAACTTACTATTTGCAACTTTATTAATTATAGGATCTAGCATAATTAAAGCATTCCTAATTCAAGTTTTGCTTCTTCACTCATTAAGTCTTGAGTCCAAGGAGGATCAAAAGTAATTTCCACCTCAGCCGATTTTACTTCGTCTAAAGATTTTACTTTTTCTTCTACTTCCATTGGAAGTGATTCTGCTACTGGACAGTTTGGCGTAGTTAAAGTCATCAAAATTTTGACCTCAGAATCCTCATTCACTAAAACATCGTATATCAAACCTAATTCATAGATATCTACAGGAATCTCTGGATCAAAAATTGTTTTTAAAACTTTAACAATTTCTTCTCCTAGGTTGTTTGTATCAATTATTTCTGGCATATAAATTAGTTTAATTGAGTTTGAAAAGCCACTGCATACATTTTGATTTGTTTTATCATTGAAGCTAATCCGTTAGCACGAGTGGGAGACAAATGTTCTTTAAGTCCAATTTTGTCTATAAATTCAGTATTAGCTTCCAAAATTGCTTTTGGTCTCTGATTTGAAAAAACACGTATCAATATAGCAATAATTCCCTTAGTTATTATAGCATCACTGTCTGCAGTAAAGTTTACCTGTTCTTTCTCTAAAGCAGCATGAATCCAAACTTTACTTTGACAGCCCTTAATAATGTGATTATCAGTTTTATATTCTTCATCAATTAAAGGAAGGGATTTTCCCAATTCAATCATATATTCATAACGCTGCATCCAATCTTCAAAAAGGGAAAATTCTTCAATGATTTCATTTTGTATTTCTTCAATCGAACTCATCCGTAAAAATATTAAATTATTGTAACATTCCTACCGCCTTATTGACTCCAGCAATAAAACGATCAATTTCATCAAAGGTATTATAAAATGAAAAGGAAGCCCTAACGGTACCAGGAATTTGAAAAAAGTCCATGATGGGTTGGGCACAGTGATGTCCTGTTCTAACAGCTATCCCCAACTGGTCCAATATAGTTCCTAAATCGTAAGGATGTATTTTCCCGATATTAAAAGAAATTACAGCAGTTTTGTTACTAGCTTCTCCATATATTTTGATTTCATCAATTTTTTGGAGAGCATCTGTTGCATAATTTAAAAGTTCATTTTCATATTTTGCTATACTATCGAACCCGATATCATTCATATAATCTAGAGCTGCTCCAAAAGCTATAACACCAGCAATATTTGGTGTTCCTGCTTCAAATTTATGAGGAAGGTCTGCATAAGTTGTTTTTTCAAATGTGACTGTAGAAATCATTTCCCCTCCTCCTTGATAAGGCGGTAATAATTTTAATAATTCTGCTTTCCCATATAGCATCCCAACACCTGTAGGACCGCAAAGTTTATGTGCCGAAGTAACATAAAAATCGACATCTAAAGCATGAAAGTCTGGTTTAATATGAGGGCACGCTTGTGCTCCATCAATTAAAACATGTGCATTATATGCATGGGCTTTACTAATAATTTCCTCAATCGGATTAACTGTACCTAATGCATTAGAAACATGATTAACGAAAACTAATTTTGTTTTTTTACTCAATAATTCATCAAAAGCTTTCATATTTAATGTCCCCTCCAAAGTCATTGGAATTACCTTGAGATAAGCTCCAGTTTTTTCACAAAGCATTTGCCAAGGAACAATATTAGAGTGATGCTCCATAGCTGATATAATCAATTCATCTTTTGGCTTTAAAAGATACGTATAACCCGAGGCAATAAGATTTATACCTTCTGTAGTACCTGAAGTAAGAATAATTTCGTATGGCTTTGCTGCATTAAAATGTTTTTGAATTTTAATACGAGCTATTTCATAAGCTTCTGTAGCTTCTTGACTTAGTTTGTGTACTCCCCGATGAATATTTGAGTTCAATCTGCTGTAGTAATCTATAATTACGTCTGTCACTTGAGTAGGGGTTTGAGATGTTGCTGCATTATCAAAATATACAAGGTCTTGACCGTTTACTTTTCTAGAAAGTATAGGAAAGTCTGAACGTATTTTATTTACGTCTATCATTACAGTTCAAATCCAAGATTCACCCCTAGTTTTCTAGCAATCTGACCATTTATTCTTTTTTTTAAGGTAGGTAACTGGACGCTTTCGAGAACATTATTCGCAAAAGCATAGGTCATCAATGCTCTTGCTTCTTTTTTAGGAATACCCCTTGAGCGCAAATAAAATAGTGCTTCTTCATCCATTTGCCCTATAGTACACCCGTGAGAGCATTTAACATCATCGGCAAAAATCTCAAGTTGTGGTTTACTGTTTACTGTAGCCTTGTCGTCCAAAAGCACATTATTATTTTGCTGAAAGGCATTGGTTTTTTGTGCAATTTTATCAACTAAAATTTGTCCATTGAATACTCCTTCAGAACGTTCAGAAAAAATTCCTTTGTAATCCTGATGACTTTCACAGTTTGGTTGAGAGTGATGCACCATTGTTGAATGATCTACATGTTGTCTCCCTTCTAAAATAGTAACCCCTTTTAAGGTAGAAAGTATATGTTTTCCTTTATGGAAAAATCTTAAATTATTTCGAATTAGTTTTCCTCCTAGAGCAAAAGTATGAACACTCGCATGACTATTCTTTTCTTGTTTAATATAAGTATTATCTATAAGTGATGCTGACGTTAAGTCATTTTGTAATTTGTAGTAATCTACAAAAGATTCCTTATGAACATATATTTCAGATACACTATTAGTTACAACAAGGTGTTGTTTTAGACTTTGATGACGTTCAATAATTTGGACTTGAGAATTTTTATCAATTACAATTAGATTTCTAGGTTGAAGCCAGAGTGAATCCTGATCACCTGAAGAAAAATGAATTATTTCAATAGGTTTTTCAGCAACAGTTTTTTTTGGAATATAAACAAAGGCCCCTTCTTTAGCATAAGATGTGTTTAATGCTGTTAAACTTTCATCCGATGGTGCTATTTTATTAAAATATTTATTGATTAAATCTCTATATTTCGGTTTAGATAATGCAGCAGACATTAAACAAACATCTAAACCATCGTGGGTTGTATTAGATAAAAAAGGACTATAAACCCCATCAATAAAAATGACTTTATAAGTATCAGTATCATAAAGAAAATATTTTTTAACATCCTTTAGCTCAATACTGGCCTCTGAGTTTGGGAAAAGAGAATAATCTTCTCGAATTAAGGCATCCAAAGATGTATATTTCCATAACTCATCTTTTTTTGTAGGAAATCCCTTCTCTTCAAAAACCTTCAAAGCATTTGCACGCGTCTGGTGGACGCTGTCAGTAAGATCCAGGTCTTCTTCAAATGCTAAATGAGAAGAAATTAATTTTTCTTTAAATTCCATTTACGCCAATTCTTTTATCCAATCGTAACCCTTTGCCTCTAGTTCGTGAGCTAATTCTTTGGTTCCAGATTTAACGATTTTTCCATCAAATAGAACGTGGACAAAGTCAGGAACGATATAGTCTAACAAGCGTTGATAATGTGTAATTACTACAACTGCATTATCTTTTCCTTTTAACTTATTTACTCCGTTTGCTACAATTTTTAGAGCATCAATGTCTAATCCTGAGTCAGTTTCATCCAAAATAGCGAAGGCAGGTTCAAGCATAGCCATTTGGAAAATTTCATTTCTCTTTTTCTCACCTCCTGAAAATCCTTCATTTAGAGAACGAGATAAAAATTTAGAATCTATGTCTAAAAGTTTTGCTTTTTCTCTTATTTTTTTTAATAATTCACTTGCTGGAATATCTTTAAGTCCTTGAGCTTTTCGATTTGCATTAATAGCTGTTTTAATAAAGTTTGTAACTGATACTCCTGGAATTTCCACAGGATATTGAAAAGAGAGGAAAATTCCCAAATGAGCTCTAGACTCTGCATCTAACCCTTCTAGGTCGTTACCCTTTAGGAGAATCTTTCCCTTGATTACTTCATAATCTTCATTTCCAGCCACTACAGAGGCTAAAGTACTTTTACCAGATCCGTTAGGTCCCATTATAGCATGAACTTCCCCTGCTTTGACGTCTAGGTCTATACCCTTCAAAATAGTTTTCCCCTCTACTTGTGCATGTAAATTTTCAATTGTTAACATTAGTTGCTTTTTTATCCGACTGATCCCTCAAGGGAAATTTCTAACAATTTTTGTGCTTCTACAGCAAATTCCATTGGTAATTTATTTAATACTTCTTTGCTAAACCCATTAACAATTAAAGCAATTGCCTTTTCGGTATCAATTCCTCTTTGATTGCAGTAAAAAATTTGATCTTCTCCTATCTTACTTGTTGTAGCTTCATGTTCAATATGAGCTGTATTACTTTTAGCTTCAATATATGGAAATGTGTGAGCCCCACATTGATTTCCCATCAATAAAGAATCACATTGTGAAAAATTTCGTGCATTTTTTGCTCGTGATCCTACTTGTACTAAACCGCGGTAACTGTTTTGTGAATTTCCAGCAGATATGCCCTTTGAGATAATAGTACTGCGGGTGTTATTCCCTAAATGTATCATTTTAGTTCCAGTATCAGCTTGTTGGAAATTGTTTGTAACCGCAATAGAGTAAAATTCTCCAATTGAATGGTCTCCTTTCAAAATACAAGAGGGGTATTTCCAAGTTACTGCAGATCCCGTTTCAACTTGGGTCCATGATATTTTAGAACGAGTATTGCAGAGACCTCTTTTGGTTACAAAATTATAAACTCCGCCTTTACCCTCTTTATCACCAGGGTACCAGTTTTGTACAGTAGAATATTTGATTTCTGCGTCATCCATTGCGATAAGTTCGACCACAGCTGCATGTAATTGATTTTCGTCTCTTGACGGTGCTGTGCATCCTTCAAGATAACTAACATAACTTGAATCGTCTGCAATAACTAATGTCCGTTCAAACTGTCCCGTTCCAGCTTGATTAATTCTAAAATAAGTAGACAATTCCATAGGGCATCTAACGCCCTTAGGAATGTAACAAAAGGAACCATCAGTAAAAACAGCACTGTTTAAAGCAGCATAGTAATTATCCTTAGGGGGAATAACCGTACCAATATATTTTTTGACTAATTCAGAGTGCTCTTTTATAGCCTCAGAAATAGAGCAAAAAATTATACCTTTTTCTGCTAGGGTTTCCCTGAAAGTTGTAGCTACAGATACTGAATCTACAACAATATCAACAGCAACTCCAGAAAGTTTTTTCTGTTCTTCAATCGAAATCCCTAATTTATTGAATGTCTCCAATAATTCAGGGTCAACTTGATCTAAGTTTTCATACTTAGGTTTTTGTTTAGGAGCTGAATAATATGAAATTGATTGTAAATCAGGTTTTTTATAATTAACATTTGCCCACTCAGGCTCTTCCATTTCCTTCCAGTGACTATATGCTTCAAGACGCCATTCTGTCATCCAAATGGGTTCTCCTTTTTTTTCTGAAATTTTACGGATAATCTCTTCATTTAGTCCCACAGGAAAGGTGTCCGATTCTATGTCAGTGTAAAAACCATATTCATACTCCTTGGTTTCTAATTCCTTTTTTAATTCCTCTTCAGTGTATGCCATTTAATTTTATTATAGAGAAAAGCTTTCTCCGCATCCGCAGGTTCGCTGTGCATTAGGATTATTAAAAACAAATCCCTTTCCATTGAGACCCCCTGAATATTCTAGAGTTGTTCCTGCTAAGTAAAGTAAGCTTTTCTTATCGACTAATATCTTAACTTGATTATCCTCGAAGAGTTTATCTTCTTCTTGAAACTCACGATCAAATTTTAATTCATATGATAATCCGGAGCAGCCACCACTTTTTACTCCTACACGAACATAATCAATGTAGGGTTCGAAACCCTCTTCCCTCATAAGGATAGAGACTTTGTTTTTAGCCGTTTCTGCAACTTTAATCATTTACTGAATAATTAATATAATTAATCTACAAATATAGGTTATTTCTATCTATATCAAATGAATTCCTATTGATTTAAGCTATACATAAATCGTTCATTTTAATGCCAAAAAGCAATGAAAACATCTTTATCTCCATTAGAATTTTTGAAATCACCTGAGCTACTTTCACTGTTACCTACTACTATAATCTTCCCTTCTTGAGTCATAACTAGATCATTCGCTTCATCTAAGCCTGCGCCACTGAGTTTTGAACTTTTTATCAAATTACCATTGGGTAAAGTATAATAAAGACTAACATCGTTACTGATAAACTGTTGCCCGTAATTAAGGTTTGAGCTACTTTTTTGACCAACAAGAACAAAAGTGCCATCAGGACGTTCAATTATTGATTTTGCTGAATCAAATCCTGAATCCCCAAGGGTTTTAATCTCTTTTAAAATACCCGATTTGGAAAGTCTTGCCATAAGAATATCTGAGGAACCTGATTGATCTAAAATATCACCATCACTGCTAAAGGTTTGCCCTAAAACTAAATACTCACCTGTTATTGTCTCTAGAATTGCATTCCCTTTATCATACTCAGAGCCTCCGATAGACCGTTCCCATAATAAATTACCATTAACATCGATTTTTATAATCCAAATGTCATAACTGCCTTTAGGACTTGTTATATCGACATCTTGACTTTCCGAGGAGCCGGCAATAACAAAGCCTCCATCAATACTTTGGATCGCATCATAAGAGCGATCATTATTTGTTCCTCCAAAGTATCTTCGCCATTGTATATTCCCATCTAAATCAATTTTGTGGACCCAAAACTCCCCAACCCCATGGCGAGAAGAAAAATGTGCCTCTTTTTTATCCTGTCCCAATCCATTAGAAGCAGATACATCTAAAAAACCATTAAAAAATAAACCTCCATCAGAAGTTGCTATAATATTATATGCATGATCATGGCCAAGGTAACCAAAGCTTTTCTCCCAAAGAAGAATACCATTTTTGTCTGTCCTTAAAACCCAATTATCATGTTGACCTTTATTAATTGATGCATCGCCATCACTACTTTTACTATATCCAATTAAAGCATAACCTTCATCAGAAAGTTGAACAAGACCTTGTCCCCGATCATCATCTGAACCACCATAAGTTTGAATCCATTCAAGTTTTTTTTCAGCACTAAATTTCATCAAAAAAAGATCACTCCCAGCACGTGTTTTCATTGAAAAATTTCCGTCTGTACTTTTAGTATTTCCAATTACGGCAAAGCCTCCATCTTGAGTTATAATTATTGCATTAGCAATATCTTCACGGCTTCCTCCATAGGACTGAATAGATTCCCATTTATTTAAAACTGGTGGTAAAAAAGACCAATTAGTATCTGTTAAAGGAGAACAGCTAACAAAAATAAAAAGTAAAACAAGGTTTTTATAGCTATTCATACTAATCAGAGGCTTTGACTAAAAATAAGCCTGAATCTATATCGTTAACCGCTATAACCCCACTCTCGAAAAAGGGATACATATTCCAAACCCCATTGAACTTTGGATTATTATCTTCAGGATATGTGTCAAAAAAACCAATTTCCATGACATTTTTATTATGAACCTGACTAATATCTAATACTCTCATTCCAGCGGTATAATTTGAAAGATATAACTTATCTCCTTTGACGTAGGCATCATGATCTATTGCATTTGTCCCCCCAAAATAACTAAAATATTGTTCTGGATTCGAAAGACTGGTAAAATTAAATATACGAGTATGCGATTTTGATCCATACTGCAACTCATCTAATTCATCACCGTGAAAAAAATATCTGTGATCATCTGATAGTATCCCTTGATGAGAATAACCATCATTCGGGTAAGTAATTGAATTAATTCTAATTGGATTTGACTTATCAGTAACATCTAAAATTATGATTTGGTTATTGACTCCTCCATCGCTGTTACTCCCAAAAAGAATTTCGTGATCTTTGTATTGAGTATCTGGACCATCATAAATAACAATTTGAGCATTATGCATATATGAATCTTGAGCATAACCTCCTTCAATTGTTGGGTTTTTAGGATTTTTAATGTTTATAAAAACTGGACCTCCTTTATATAGTTCAGAACCAAAAACATAAGCATAACCACTCTCTTGGTTAATCCATAAATTATGGGCATTACCAAAGTCATTTAGCACAAAATCGGATGTAAAAATTTGATACTCATCTACTGTTCTTAATCTATTTAAATCAAATACTTGTAAGCCGTGTCCAGGTGCTTCACTCACAATAAGAGCATGATTATCATAAACTTTAATGTCACGCCAAGGGCTATTTAAAGTTGAGGTAGGTAGTTTCCCCAAAACAAGGGGGTTTTTTGGATCACTTATGTCGATAAAAGCTGTTCCATCATCAAGCCCAGAAAGCACATATTCCTTTCCAGATTCAGGATCCACCCAGCCCCAATTGTCATTTGCCGATTTACTTCCAAAAGTTTCCAAAGAGATTCTTGAAAGTAAATCATAACCCAAGCAAGGATATATTTCTGCCATACCATTATCACAAGGAGTCCCTGATAAATCTAAAACTTTTGGAATAGGGTTAGGTTCTAATGGGATTTCATCAATAATTTGTGGCGGCTCGGTAACCTCTTTAACACATGCAAAAACTATAATATGTAGAATTAGGAGACCTTTTTTCATATTTTTAAAATTAATAATTTTAATAAAAGATTAGGATAGTTTAACACATAATCTATTCTTACTTTTGTGATATGTTAGAAAATAAAAAAGTCTCAAAAACACCCCTAAGCGAACTTGGTGAATTCGCCTTGATAAATCATTTAACAAAAAACTTTAAACTCAAAAATAAATCTAGTTCTACCGGTATTGGTGATGACGCTGCAATTTTACAGCACGGAAAAGAACCCACTTTAATCAGTACAGACCTTTTAATTGAGGGTGTTCATTTTGATCTTAGCTATATGCCTCTAAAACACTTGGGATATAAAGCAATAATGGTAAATATTTCAGACATATATGCCATGAATTCTACACCGCAACAAATTACAATTTCCATAGCGGTTTCAAATCGTTTTAATTTAGAAGCTGTTCAGGAACTTTATGAAGGCATTGCTTTAGCTTGTAAAAACTATAAATTAGATCTCATAGGTGGTGATACTTCAAGTAGTACAAAAGGGTTAATTCTTTCTATATCAGCTTTAGGGAGTACATCTGAAAATAAAATTGTAAAGCGTGATGGTGCTAAAGAAAATGATTTACTTGTTGTTAGTGGCGATCTTGGAGGTGCCTATGCAGGACTTCAAATATTAGAGCGTGAAAAAACGGTATTCAAAGTAAATCCAAATTCTCAGCCAGACCTAAGTAATTATGCTTACAGTATTGAACGTCAACTTAAGCCAGAGGCTCGAAAAGATGTGATAGAATTACTTGATGAACTTGAAATCATACCAACTTCAATGATTGATATAAGCGATGGTTTATCCTCTGAGATTTTGCACTTATCCAAAGCCTCAAATGTAGGGTTTCATCTTTTTGAGGAAAAAATCCCTATTGATCCAGAGGTATGTCTAATTTGTGAGGAGTTTAAATTAAATTCTACTACTGCCGCTCTTAACGGGGGAGAAGACTATGAATTATTATTTACTATACGCCAAAAGGACTTTGATAAAATTAAAAATCATCCTTTTCTAACTGTAATCGGACATGCGTGTGATCCAAAGGGAGGATGTCAGTTAATTAATGGATTGGGCAATCAAATAGAACTCACAGCTCAAGGTTGGCAGTCTTTTAGATAAAGTTACCCTAAAGCTACATCTAAAGTCATCATCACTATAAAGCCAATAATAAAACCAAGGGTTGCGATATCAGTGTAACGATCTTGCTGGGTCTCCGGAATCACTTCTTCAACAACTACGAAAATCATAGCTCCGGCTGCAAATGCAAGAGCATAAGGAAGTAAAGGTGTAAAAAAGGTTACAGCTAAAGCGCCAATGACTGCAGCTACTGGCTCTACAATTGCTGAAAGCTGACCATACCAAAAACTCTTAAAACGAGATACTCCTTGTCTTCTCATTGGCATTGATACAGCTATCCCTTCAGGGAAGTTCTGAATTCCAATTCCAATAGCCAAAGCTACCGCACCTGCAATAGAAGCTTCTGGAATCCCGGCGGCTACTCCTCCAAACAATACCCCAACCGCAAGGCCCTCTGGGATATTATGTAATGTAATTGCTAGAACAAGTAATGTGGTTCTATGCCATGGAGTTTTTATACCTTCAGATTCCTTAAAGTTAATATGAACATGGGGTAAAACTTTATCCAAAGTAAAAATAAAAAGAGCGCCCAAACCGAAACCGATTGAAGCAGGTAATACCTTATAAAACCCTTCTCCAGGGCTCATCTCGATGCCTGGGGCTAATAAGCTCCAGAAACTTGCAGCAACCATAACTCCTCCTGTAAAACCCAAAAGCCCATCTAAAAGAGCTCGATTTAACCTTTTAATAAAAAAAACCAAAGATGCACCTAAAGCAGTAAGTCCCCATGTAAACAAAGTCGCATAAAATGCTCCTAACACTGGATCTGTATTTTTGAAGAATTCAATTATAGATTCCAATTGAAATATTTTTTGCGAAAATAGAGAGTTTTACGGAATTTTTTAGCATCTAAGCGCCTTTTAGTTACTTTTGCAACTCGGCTATGAAACAAAATTATTTTGATTTTATTATTTGTGGAGGTGGTGCTTCAGGTTTATTATTGTTAAAAGCACTAAGAGAAGATAGTTTTTTTAATAATAGATCAATATTACTTATTGAAAAAGAAAATAAAAATAAAAATGATCGGACATGGAGCTATTGGGAAAGTCTGGATGGGCCCTTCGACTCGATGGTAACAAAAAAATGGAGTGAAGCTCAATTTTGCTCTCAAAATTTAAATTTTGAATTTGATTTGAACCCCTTCCAATATAAAATGCTTCGTTCTGCTGTAGTTTATCAAAAAATTTTCAATAAGTATATTACAGCGAAAAACACTACTTTCTTAAAAGCAGAAGTTAAGGACATCGTCTCTAAAAAAAATTTAACAGAAATTATCACATCAGATGGAAAATTTCAATCTGAAAAGGTATTTAGCAGCATATTCGAGCCAAAATCTATGATGAATCAAAAAAAGTACCCTGTATTGCAACAGCACTTTGTTGGTTGGTTTATTAAAACAAAAAATGCCTCTTTTGATCCTCGAAAAATCCTTTTTATGGATTTTGATATTCCTCAATTTCAAGAAACTAGATTTCTATATGTACTCCCTATTGATGAAAGTAATGCTTTAGTTGAATACACTCTTTTTTCTGAAAATCTGTTGCACTTTGATGATTATGAGACTGGAATTGTTGATTATTTAAATTCAAAGGGCATTACAGAATTTGAAATTACAGAAAAAGAAAAGGGTAATATTCCGATGACATGTTTTCCTTTTGAACAATTCAATACTCAAAATTTACTTCATATTGGTACTGCTGGTGGGTGGACTAAAGCAACTACTGGTTTTACATTTATGAATACACGCCGAAATATAAGACGCTTAATTCCATATTTAAAAGCAGGTGATAATCTTAATGATTTCAAAATTTCAAATCGTTTTCGATTTTATGATTTGCTATTTCTAGATGTGCTAAAAAAATACAATAGCCATGGAAGTGGACTCTTTTCCAGTATGTTTAAAAATAATCCCCCAGTAAGAATTTTTAGGTTTTTAGATGAAAAAACTAATTATCTTGAAGAACTTAAAATTCTTACCTCATTTTCTTTTATTCAAATTACCTGGTTCTTAAAGGCATTAATTAATAGAATATTTAAAATTTTCGCTCCATTAAATTAATGCCAAAAGTTTTGAAAAGAACTTTATTCTCAATAGAAATATCGAGACTGTCTAATTTTTTAAAAGCAGCTTCAGTATATTTACTAACTAATGCTTTACTTGACTCTGAAGCCCCAGTTTTATCGAAAAGCAACTTAACTGCATTAATTTTATCAGCTACATCTTTTCCTTTAATTTGATTCGAAAACCACTGAGTAAGCGCAGTTTTTTCTTTTGAAGAACCATTTTCCATAGCCTTATGGTAAAGTATTGTCTTTTTATTTTCAATTATATCGCCTGCAAACTGCTTTCCAAATGATTCTGGATTACCATAAGCATCTAAATAATCGTCTTGAATCTGAAAAGCAGTTCCTAGAAGAACTCCAAAATCATATAAATCTTTTAAGTTTGTATCATTGCCACCTCCTATCAAAGCACCCATTTTTAAGGAACAACCAACCAAAACTGCTGTCTTTAATCTTATCATCTCTAAATATTCAGCTTCACTTACTTCAGACTTAGTTTCAAAATCCAAATCATATTGTTGTCCTTTACAAACATCAATTGCTGTTTTACTAAAAAGACGATTCAATTTTCTGTAAAGAGAACCTTCGTAATTTTCTAATGCCAGATACGCATGAATCATCATAGCATCGCCGGAAAGAATAGCTGTGTTAACATTCCATTTTTTATGGACTGTTGCTAGTCCTCTTCTAAGAGGAGCAGAATCCATTATGTCATCGTGCATTAAGGTAAAGTTATGAAAAATCTCAACAGCTAAAGCCGCATAAATGGCCTTACTATGATTATTCCCAAAAATGTCTGCTGACAATAGGGTAAGTATTGGACGTAGTCGCTTTCCTCCAAGACCTAGAATATAATTGATAGGGATATATAAAGTTTTTGGAGCTGAAGTTGATATAGTATTTTTTAAAGCGCTTTCAAAAGTTTCCTTATAGGCATTAAGCGTTATCATATGTATTTTTTACAAAAGTAAGATTTTATAAATTAGACCTAAAGAAACTTTGGAAACTTTTCTTGTTTTTAAAGTTTTTTTTTATTTTTGTTATGTTCTTGATTACGAACTTGATTCAAAATCAATAAATATGGGTCCTAGGTCAACATAAATTTACAAAGTAAGAAAAAAATGAAACACACCATTATAAATGAGGCTGTTCCGTTATTTATTCAGTTTGGTTTCAAAAGCGTTACCATAGACGATATTGCATTAAAAATGGGAGTCTCCAAAAAAACTATTTATGCCCATTTCCCAAAAAAAGAAACTCTTGTCGAGACAAGTGTATTTATGCATTTTGATAATGTTATTGATAAAATTTTAAATATTTCTAAACACTCAAAAGATCCTATAATAGGTCTGTATCAGATTAAAAAGGAAGCTTTAAAACACTTATCAAATGAAAAGAACTCACCTGTCTATCAGCTTCAGAAATACTACAACAGCATATATAATAAACTAAAACAAATGGAATTTAATGCACTTGGAGGGATGTTTTCCGAGAGCATAAGAAAAGGAATAGAAATGGGGCTATTTCGTCCAGAAATTAATATTGATTTTGTTACCCGAATATTTTTTAACGGAATTAGAGGAATTAAAGACATCGAACTGTTCCCAATAGAGGAATATAAAATTGATCAATTATTGATAAACTTTTCCGAATATCATTTACGTGCAATTTGCACTGAAGCAGGTATTGATAAATTAAATACATACAAAAAAGAACTTAACATATGACCTCGAAATTTAATTTCATCTTTTTCATGGTTTTTAGTTGGCAATTTAATTTTGCCCAAACACAACCGGAGGCAGTTTCTTTAGAAGAAGCTATCGCATATGGGGAACAAAACAACAGAAATATCCAGAAAGCAAGCATGGAAATAAAAAAAGCCTACAAAGACCAGTGGAGCACAATTGCTATTGGCCTTCCACAGATAAGCGCTAGTGCTAGTTATCAAAATTTCATAGAATTACCTACTTCTTTGATTCCTGCTCAGTTTTTTGGTGGTAATGAAGGTGAATTTGCTGAAGTCCAGTTCGGAACTCCCCAAACTATGACTGGAGGAGTTACCGTTCAACAACTAATTTTTGATGGATCGTATATTGTTGGTTTAGAAGCATCAAAGATTTTTCTGATGATTTCTGAAAACATCTTTGAAAAGACACTAATTGAAGTGAGAAAGAATATTGTAAACACCTATTCTTCTGTATTATTAGCTCGTGAAAACATTGAATTTTTGGAACAAAACAAAGAAAATCTTAATAATAATTTAAAAGAATTAAATCAACTATTTAAGAATGGATTTGAGGAAGAAGAAAGTGTAGAACAACTTCGGCTAACATTATCTGGTGTAGAAACTCAATTACGATACATCAAAAACTTAGAGCGTATTACTCTAAAAATGTTGAAGCTTATGATGGGCTTTCCAACTGATTCTCCACTATTTCTATCTGACACTTTAGAAAAACTAACTAATGAAAGTCTTTTTAAGATGGAAATCCCAAAAAATTTATCTCTGAGTAACAATATCGATGTGAAAATTGCAAAAAATAATCTTCTATCTGAAACTTTACTTTACAAATACGAGCGCTCTAAAGGGCTCCCACGATTATCAGCTTTTTTGAATGGGAACTACACAGGAAATAGTGAAACCTTCTCTTTTACAGAATCAGAACAAAAGTGGTTTGGAGCTGCTTTATTTGGAATTAACCTTCAGATACCTATTTTCAGTTCTCTTCGCCGAAGTGTTCTTACCCAAAAAGCAAAAATCTCTGTATCGCAAGCAGAAAATGATTTGACCGAAACACAAGAGCGAATATCTATTGAAGTTCAGGCTGCGGAAAACGAGTATAAATTAGCTGTAGAAAACTATTTTACCAATAAAGAAAATTTAGCATTAGCCGATAGAATTCAACAAAAAAATCAAACAAAATATTTTGAAGGAGTTGCAAGTTCTTTTGAGCTAAGAGAAGCTCAATTACAACTATATAATGCTCAAAATAACTACATAAAGTCAATTCAAGATGTTATACAAAAAAAAGTATCTCTAGAAACACTTCTAAATATTTCTAAACAATAAAAATCATGAAAAAATCAATTTCTTTGGTCGGACTTTTTCTTCTATTACTCGGTTGTCTTCAAGAAACTGCTGGCCCTTCCGAAACCTTCAATCTGGAAAACAAAAGCTTAGAAGATCTCAAAACCCAAAAAGCAAACGTATCAATACAAGTAAGTGATTTAAATCTAAAATTAGACCAGATAAATATGGCAATAAGGGAATTAGAAGGTGATAGAGAAAAGCGAGTGTTAATTACCGCTTTCTCAACTAAAACAGAACCTTTTGAGCATCTCATTGAAGTTCAAGCAAATATTAAAACAAGACAGAATGTGCTTTTGTATCCAGAATTTGCTGGGCGTTTGGTCCAGATTCATGTTAAGGAAGGTCAAAATGTTAAAAAAGGAACTCTACTTGCTGTTATTGACGATGCAGGAATTCAAGACCAGCTGGATCAAGTGAAATTACAATTAGAGCTAGCAAAGACAACTTATGAAAGAACGAAAAGACTTTGGGAACAAAAAATAGGTTCTGAAATGATGTTTTTAGAAGCGCAAACGCGATATAAATCTGCAAAAAAACAGGTTTCACAAATTAGACAACAACTTGCAAAGACGAAAGTTTATGCCCCCTTTAATGGAATTGTTGATGAAATTCCTGCGCGTGTTGGTAGTAATCTAGCCCCAGCAATGACTCCTATTATGCGAATTGTAAACCTCAAAAGCATGTATGCTGAATCAGATGTTCCAGAAAACTATCTGTCTAACATTAAAAAAGGTAGTAAAGCCATGGTCACCATTCCTGTTTTGAACCAAACCCAAACAACTGAAATTCATCAAATTGGGAATTTTATCACCCCAAGTAATAGAACATTCCGTGTTGAAGCCCCACTAGAAAACCCAGACGGATTGATAAAGCCAAATTTAAATGCTCGTTTGAATATGATTGATTATGTAAATCCGGAAGCCATCATAATTCCCTTGCGTATTGTTCGTGAAAATGCTAACGGTGAATCTTTCGTTTTTATTTTGACCCAGCCTGAAGAAAACAATAGCTATACAACGGAACAACGTATTATTAAATTAGGGAAGAGCAAAGATGAAATGATTGAAGTTATTTCAGGATTATCGCCAGGTGAGTTGGTCGTTGATGAAGGGGTAAGCCTCTTAGTTGATAATCAGAAAATTAAAAGAATTGTAGAGAAATGACAAAACAATTAAAATCTCCTAAAGCAAAAGAATTTTTACTCTCTTCTTGGGCCATAGAGCACAGTACTGTGATTTATGTGATTATGACACTCTTTTTCATCCTTGGGATTTCTTCGTATTTCTCAATGCCAAGAGAAGCATTCCCAGAAATAAATGACACCAAAGTTTTTGTAAGCACTGTTTATCCTGGTAATACAGCGGAAGATATAGAACGTATTGTTAGTGACCCTCTCGAAGAGGCTCTAAAAGGGGTTTCTAATATGGTAGAAATCCGATCTACTTCTTCAGAAGACTTTTCAATTATAGATATTGAATTTGACGAAAACATTTCAATAGACGATGCTAAACAAAAAGTTAAAGATTTAGCAAATACTGTGAAAGCAGGACCAGATTGGCCTGTTTTTAATAATGCTAAAGTAGAACCCAATGTCTTCGAATTAGACTTTTCTGAATTACAGCCTATCTTAAATATTAGTTTAATTGGAGATTTTCCTATTGAACGACTAAAGGTATATGCTGAATTATTGGAAAATCGCATTGAACAACTTCCACAAATTAAAGAAGTCAATATAAGAGGGGTTCAGATTTTTGAAGTGGAGGTCGCTGTTGATATTTATAAAATGACCGCTGCAAAAGTATCTTTTAACGATATTTTAGGAGCGATTTCTAGAGAAAACTCTACTATTTCTAGTGGAAATATTGTTCTAGGAGGTCAACGCCGTAATATTCGTTTGACTGGGGAAATTGAAAATCCAGAGCAACTAAAAGAATTTGTTGTCAAAACTGATGGAGGTCCAGTTTACCTTGGTGATATTGCAGAAGTTTCATTTAAAGAAAAGGAAGCTACTTCATATGCTCGTTCCTTCGGTAAGAAAGCAGTATTATTGGATGTTGTCAAAAGAGGTGGTAAAAACCTTATTATGGCTTCACAAGAAATAAGAAAAATTGTAGAAAAACCTCAAGAGATTGGTTTACCTTCTAATCTAGAAATTTCAATCTCCAATGACCAATCTAATATTACAATCAATCAAGTTGATGAATTGGTTAACAGTATCATTTTTGGAATATTATTAGTAGTAACTGTTTTAATGTTCTTTCTAGGTTTCCGAAATGCTTTGTTTGTCGGTTTTGCAATCCCGATGTCCATGTTCATGTCTTTTATGATTTTATCCGCTCTAGGATATACTATGAACACCATGGTCCTTTTTGGTTTAGTAATGGGATTAGGAATGTTGGTAGATAATGGAATTGTAGTTGTAGAAAATGTATATCGTTTGATGGAAAAAGAAGGTATGTCTAGAATTGCAGCTGCAAAAGCAGGTATTGGTGAAATTGCTTTCCCCATAATTGTTTCAACAGCAACCACCATTGCTGCTTTTGTCCCACTGGGAGCGTGGCCTGGCTTAATGGGTGAGTTCATGATCTATTTCCCAATAACCCTCTCAGTAGTTTTAGGTTCTTCTCTCATAGTCGCTGTTTTCTTCAACTCTATGTTGGTCTCTAGATTTATGGAAATAAAAGAACATGAAATCACAAATAAGTCTCTATGGAGATTGACTTTTTTTATGGGAGGTCTTGGAATCCTATTATTATTTGGAGGTTCAGGGGTTCGGATTTTAGGAAATCTCATGCTCTTGACACCCATTCTATTTTGGCTATATAAATTATTCATAAGGAAATGGGCACAAACTTTTCAAAATACATTTTTAGTCCGACTTGAAAATGGATATAAAAAGTTTCTAAGCTTCGCTTTAGGGGGGGTTAGACCTATACTATTCCTAGGAGGGACTTTTTTGTTACTTTTCACTTCTTTTGCTTTAATGGGTATTTTCCCGCCAAGCGTAGAATTTTTTCCAGAAAATCAGCCTAAACAAATTTTAGTATTTATAGAATATCCTGAAGGTACTGCAATCGGAAAAACTAATGCTACCACACGACGAATTGAAGACGAAATTCTTGAAGTAGTATATCATCCAAAATACAAAAATGGGGATTTCAATCTCCTTGTTGAATCTGGAGTTGCTATGGTTGGAGAAGGTGCTGGAAACCCATTTATTGATGCAAACTCCAACGAACTTCCACACAAAGGTAGGATTATACTAACAATGCGAGAGTTTAAATTGAGGGGGGGTATCTCAAGTGAGGACTTACGTAAAGACATACAAAAAAAATTAGATGGTAAATACCCAGGAGTCGCCATATCAGTTGAAAAAGATGCTAATGGGCCTCCAGCTGGTTATCCTATAACCATAGAAATAACTGGAAAAGAATATCTTGATTTGATCGAAACTGCTGAAAATATGAAAGATTACCTCAATCGTATCAATATCCAGGGGGTTGAAAAATTAAAAATTGATGTAAATAAAAATAAGCCCGGGATTAAACTCAATATTGATCGAGAAAAAGCTGGAGAATTAGGTGTTTCCACTTCACAAATAGGACAACTGCTTCGAACTTCACTTTTTGGAACCAAAGCAGGAGTCTATAAAAAAAATGGAGATGATTATGATATCAATGTTCGTTTTAATAAAACCAACCGTTACAACAACAATGCTTTGTTCAATCAAAATATCATTTTTAGAGATCCTGCAAACGGTCAAATTAAAGAAATTCCAATTGCAGCATTGGTTGAACGTGAAAACTCAACCAGCTTTAATGCGATAAAACATCGTCAGCTGAACCGAGTTGTAACGCTCTACTCACCAGTTTTAGCTGGATATAATGCAAACGCAGTTGTAGATGGAGTAAAAAAGGCTTTAGCTAGTTATAATTTACCCAAAGGTGTCTATTTTAAGTTTTCTGGAGAAATTGAAGAACAGGAAAAAAATATGTCTTTCCTTACTAATGCACTTTTGGCAGCCTTGGGACTTATTCTTCTTTTACTTGTTTTTCAATTCAACTCAATTTCTAAACCTCTTATCATTTTACTCTCTATTTTTTTAAGTTTTACAGGGGTTTTTCTTGGGTTAATTGCATTCCAAATGTCTTTTGTGATTTTAATGACCATGATGGGAATTATCTCATTAGCAGGAATTGTGGTGAATAATGGTGTAGTGCTTTTAGACTACACTCAACTTCTCATCGATAGAAAAAGCGCAGAGTTAAATATTTCTCCAGGAATACTTTTGGGGAAAACCGAAGCGATAGGAGCCATCATTGAGGGTGGGACTGCTAGATTACGCCCCGTGATTTTGACCGCTATAACAACCGTTTTAGGATTGATTCCACTAGCTATTGGACTCAACATTGACTTTTTCTCTCTTTTTTCGGAGTGGGATCCAAAGGTTTATATAGGAGGAGATAATGTGATTTTTTGGGGGCCTTTGGCTTGGACGGTTATCTTTGGATTGACTTTTGCCACATTCCTTACTCTTGTAATTGTTCCAGCTACATTCTCAATAGTGTATTCAATTAAACTTTGGTTAAAGAAGTTTTTATAAAGAATTAGAAATCCTGAGGTTAGCGCTTCAGGATTTTTTATTTTTACCATAATTAAAGAACTTATGTATAGAACTCATGACTGCGGATCACTTCGACTTGATGACATAAATCAAAATGTTACTTTATCGGGGTGGGTTCAAAAAAGTAGAAATAAAGGTTTTATTGTTTGGGTTGATCTTAGAGACCGTTATGGAATAACTCAACTAGTTTTTGATGAAAAACGTAGTCCAAATAATGTTTTTGAAATAGCTCAAAGTATTGGCCGCGAATTTGTTATTCAGGTTAAAGGGTTAGTTATTGAAAGAGAATCTACGAACTCAGCCATAAGTACGGGAGCTATTGAAGTTTTAGTGAACGAACTTAATATCCTAAACGAATCAATAACACCTCCCTTTACACTGGAAGATAATACTGATGGTGGAGAAGAGCTAAGAATGCAATACCGCTATTTAGATCTCCGTCGAAATTCTGTGAAGGAAAAATTAATATTTCGATCTAAAATATCGATGGAAGTTCGAAACTATTTGACATCAGCAGGATTTATTGATGTGGAAACACCATTTTTGATAAAATCTACACCTGAAGGCGCACGAGACTTTGTGGTTCCATCGCGTATGAATTCTGGAGAATTTTATGCTCTCCCACAATCCCCTCAAACCTTTAAGCAACTATTGATGATTGGAGGTTTAGATAAATATTTTCAAATTGTAAAATGTTTTCGAGATGAGGATTTACGAGCTGATCGACAACCAGAATTCACTCAAATTGACTGTGAAATGGCATTTGTAGAGCAAGAAGATATACTTAATCAATTTGAGGGTCTTACAAGACATTTAATCAAAGAAATAACCGGTATTGAGATTGAAAGATTTCCAAAAATATCTTATGAAGAAGCAATGAAAAAGTATGGTAATGATAAACCAGATATTCGTTTCGATATGCTATTTGGTGAACTCAACGATTTAGCTAAAGGTAAAGGCTTCAGTATTTTTGATTGCGAGGAGTTGGTTGCAGGAATTGCTGTGCCAGACGCAGCAGCTTATACCCGAAAAGAAATTGATGGTTTAATTGATTGGGTTAAACGCCCTCAAATTGGAGCAAAAGGGCTAGTTTGGGTAAAATGTAATAATGATGGTACTTATAAGTCTTCTGTAGATAGATTTTTTAACGAAACACAAATAGCTTCTTGGGCAGAAAGAACTGGAGCAAAAAGTGGAGATTTAATTTTAATTATTTCAGGTGAAACCAAAACTGCCCGAAAACAATTAAGTGCACTCCGAATGGAACTAGCAGAACGTTTAAACTTAAGAGATCCTAAAGTCTTCGCTCCACTTTGGATAACTGACTTTCCACTTTTAGAATGGGATGAAGAAACCCAATGTTATAATGCAATGCATCACCCTTTTACTGCACCAAAACCTGAGCAGATAGATTTACTTAAAACAGATCCCATAAATGTGAAAGCTAATGCTTATGATCTAGTATTAAATGGGAATGAAATTGGAGGAGGATCCATTAGAATTCATAATCAAAAACTCCAATCTGAAATATTTGCACTGCTAGGATTTTCTAAAAAGGAGGCGAAAGAACAATTTGGTTTTTTAATGAATGCTTTTGAATATGGTGCACCACCGCATGGTGGCATTGCTTTTGGTTTGGATAGATTGGTTGCTATTTTAGGTGGAGAAGAAACAATCAGAGACTTTATAGCATTTCCTAAAAATAATAGTGGTCGCGATGTGATGATAGATGCCCCTTCGACTTTAAGTGAAACTCAACTTGAAGAACTATCTTTAAAAAAACTCCCTAATATCAAATAATGAGAAATTTTTTATGGTTCTTATTTATATCAATACTAATTTCTTTAGCAATTGGAATATACTTTAAAAACTCTGTAGATGTTGTAACAGGAGAACGTATTATCGGCTTTACTGTTCTCACTGGTGCTTTTATTTACTTGCCATTTTTCCTATACCATAGATGGAAAGACAAACGACTCCAAGATTATACACTTAGTGAAGAAAATCTAAAAAAAATGAAGAAAGATAATTACTAATAAATTCCCTCTTTAATTGAAAATCAATAACTTTCAAAATAAAAAAAAGTTGAAAATCTCTTTGGACCCAAATATAAAACTTACATTTGCAAAATAATTATTAAATAATAACATGACTGGTACAGTTAAATTTTTTAATGAAGCTAAAGGATTTGGTTTCATTACCAACGATGAGTCCGGAGAAGACGTATTCGTTCATATTTCAGCCCTAAACGGCGTGACCCTGAGAGAAGGGGCTAAAGTAGAGTATGTAGAAGAAGAAGGTAAAAAAGGGAAGCAAGCTTCCAATATTACCCTATTATAAAAATATATTATTACTAGAATTCTAGCATCTTGGAAACAAGGTGCTTTTTTATTTCCTTTTTTTTTCAAAAAAGTTTTTGAGCAATGAATTGGCCTCATATTCCAACACACCCCCAATTATTTTTGTCTTAGGGTGTAAATTAATTTTAGCTTGGAGAAAGCCTCGCTTAGGATCCCTGCTGCCATAAACCAACCGATCCAACTGACTCCAAGTCAATGCTCCAGCGCACATGATACAGGGCTCTAAAGTTACATACATTGTACATCCAATAAGATATTTCCCGTTTAAAAAATTAGCTGCAGCTGTTATAGCTTGCATTTCAGCATGGGCGGTTACATCATTTAGCCTCTGAGTCAAGTTGTGCGCTCGCGCAATTATTCTTTCACCAACAACCACTACGGCTCCTACAGGTACTTCACCACAAATATTAGCCTTTTTAGCCTCTTTTAATGCAATATTCATGAAATAGTTATCATCTAGTTCCACACCTTAAAAATACACATTATAAAGCGTTCTCTTCTGAAAATGTTTTACATTACCTTTACATCATGACTTCAGACCAATTCAAAAAAATTGATAATCCTAGTGATCTACGCAAACTACTCCCTAAAGATCTAAAAGCTTTTGCTGAAGAACTCCGCAAAGAAATTATACGTACCCTGTCAAAAGGGGAAGGTCATTTGGGATCTAGCTTGGGAACTGTAGAGCTAACTTTGGCTCTCCACCATACCTTTAATACTCCAAAGGATTTATTAATTTGGGACGTTGGTCATCAAGCCTATGGACATAAAATACTTACCGAAAGACGAAAGGTATTTGAAAGTTTAAGACAGCGTCACGGAATTAGCGGCTTCCCTAAAAGAGAAGAAAGTGAATATGATCCTTTTGGGACTGGACATGCTGGTACGGCTATTTCAGCTGCGTTAGGTATGGCAATAAGTGCTGAACTTCAAAGCCAAAACCGACATCATATTGCAGTGGTTGGTGATGCTTCTATTGCAAATGGAATGTCATTTGAAGCTTTGAATCATTTAGGAACAACTAAAGCAAACGTTCTTGTAGTATTAAATGATAATAGTATGGGTATTGATCCTAGTGTTGGTGCATTAAAAAACTATTTAACAAAAATCAAAAAAGAAACTCCTAATACCCTTAATTTCTTTCAATCCCTAAACCTACCTTATCAAGGCCCAATAGATGGTCATAATATAGATTTACTCATATCAGTTCTTACGAACCAAAAGCATCAAATAGGCCCTCGAGTTCTTCATATTGTTACAACAAAAGGGAAGGGGTTATTCAAAGCTGAAAAAGAACAAGTTGTCTATCACGCTCCAGGAAAGTTTGATCCCATCACTGGAAAAATTAATCCTTTACAAAAACATAAAAAAATTAAGTTTCAACAGATTTTTGGTCAAACCCTCCTTCATCTTGCAAGAAAAAATAAAAAAATCGTAGCCATCACCCCTGCAATGCCCACTGGAAGTGGTTTAGTGAATATGATGAAAATACTTCCAAATCAATGTATCGATGTGGGTATTGCAGAACAACATGCTGTAACATTAGCAGCAGGTATGGCCAGTCAAGGCATGTTGCCCTTTTGTGTAATCTACTCTACTTTTTTACAACGCGGATATGATCAAATAATCCATGATGTTGCTCTTCAAAAACTCCCTATGGTCTTTTGTATCGATCGGGCAGGAATTGTAGGTCATGATGGGCCTACTCATCATGGGCTTTTTGATATCGCTTTCTTAAGATGTATTCCTAATCTACAAATTGTTTCTCCCCGTGATGGAGTTGAACTTCAAAATATTCTCTATACAGCCCAGCTAGGTATAGATTTTCCTTTAGTAATTCGTTATCCTAGGGGCTACAGTGAGCAGGAAACAATTTTATTTGACTTTAAAAAAATTCCTTTCGGAAAAGGAAAAGAATTAAAAAAAGGAAATACGATAGCTATCCTTTCTCTTGGAACTATTGCTAAAAACATTACTTCAGTACTTTCTGAAATCGAGTACTCAGAAGCTTTTGCCCATTTTGATTTATGCTTTGTAAAGCCATTAGATGAAGTACTTCTAAAATATGTATTTAAAAATTTTAAAATGGTAATTGTATTTGAAGAAGGAATTAAAAAAGGGGGTGTCGGAAGTGCAATACTCGAATTTGCAGCAGAACGTGAATATCAGGTCCCTATAATACTAGAAGGAATAGGTGACCAATTTGTACCCCACGGAAATATAGCAGATCTTATGAGTGAAGTCGGCTTAGATAAAAAATCAATTAAAAATAAACTTCAGTTGTTATTAAATAAAATACAGGGATAGCTTAAAGTGCCGTTTAGTTTTTTAAATTTATCCAAACACCCCCATGATAGACCAAAAACGTCTTTTTCTTCTTGATGCCTATGCCCTAATTTTTAGAGGCTATTACGCTTTTATTAAAAATCCACGGATAAATTCCAAAGGAATGGACACATCGGCTATCATGGGATTTACCAATTCGTTACTAGATGTAATAAAAAGGGAACGACCAGATCATCTTGCAGTTTGCTTCGATAAAGGGGGCTCTAATAGTAGGGTAGAACTTTTTACAGACTATAAAGCCAATAGAGAGGAAACTCCAGAGCCTATTAGTCTTGCAATACCTTACATTGAAGAACTATTAAAAGCAATGCATATCCCTGTAGTATTTAAAGAGGGGTATGAAGCAGATGACATCATAGGTACTTTAGCCAAGCAAGCTGAAAAAGATGGATATAAAGTCTTCATGGTCACTCCTGATAAAGATTTTGCTCAATTAGTTTCAGATAATATTTTTATGTATCGTCCAGCAAGAATGGGAAATGGAATAGAAATCTGGGGAATTCCAGAAGTTCAAAAGAAATTCGAAGTTAAAAGTCCTAAACAAGTCATTGATTATTTAGGAATGATGGGTGACGCTGTTGACAATATCCCGGGACTTCCAGGAGTTGGTGATAAAACAGCAAAAAAACTACTTAAAACCTATGGCAGTATGGAAATGCTTTTAGAAAATGCACATAAAGTTAAAGGAAAGTTAGGGGAAAAGATAAATGCAAATAAAGAACAGGGCATCTTATCTAAAAAGTTAGCAACCATAATTTTAGATGTTCCTGTAAATTTTGAAGCTGAAAGATATAAGTTAAGTTATCCCGATCAAATTAAAGTTAATAATCTTTTTGAAGAGTTAGAATTTAGAAGAATTTCGGAAAACTTTAAAAAGATTTTTAAGCCTCAAGGAGATGCTTTAATACAAGAAAAAAATCAAAAAAAAACTGATCCCTCTTTTGAAGAAGGACAACAATTTGATCTCTTTACTACTCCTGGCGAAGGTAACACAATTCAAAATGAGGTTTTTAAACAAAAAAATCTATCCAATAATGAACATTGGTACCAGCTAGTTGAAAGTGATATGGCAAGAACCCTCTTATTAGAAAGTCTATTAAATGAAAAACAAGTTTGTTTTGATACCGAAACCACTTCTCTAGACGAATTAAATGCAGACTTGATAGGGATTGCTTTTTCCTGGGCCCCAGGGAAAGGATATTATTTAACACTCCCAAAAAATCGAAAGGAAGTCCTAAGAATATTGGAGCCCTTTAAAGTTTTTTTTGAAGATCCAGGGATAGAAAAAATTGGCCATAACTTAAAGTATGATTTCAAAGTACTACGAAATTATGGAATTACAGTAAAAGCCCCTTTTTTTGATACTATGGTGGCGCATTATTTGGTAAACCCTGATATGCGTCATAATATGAATATTTTATCAGAAACCTATTTGAATTATAGTCCACAACCTATTACTGATCTTATTGGGAAAAAAGGGAAAAGTCAATCTAGCATGAGAGAAGTCCCTTTAGAAAAACAAACCGAATACGCAGTTGAAGATGCAGATATAACCTTACAACTAAAACAGTATTTTGAAAAAGAAATGATAGCAGCAGACACCTTGGCGTTGTATAAAAAAGTTGAGCTTCCTTTGGTTGAAGTACTTACAGATATGGAGTGTGAAGGAATTAATCTTGATACAGAATTTTTAAATGAGCTTTCAAATGGCCTGTCAAAAGATATTGAAGTTTTAGAGAAGGTTATTTTCCATGGTGCTGGGGAAGCCTTTAATCTAGCTTCCCCTAAACAATTGGGGTCTATTTTATTTGAAAAATTAAAGCTTGTTGAGAAGCCGAAAAAAACCAAAACAGGTCAATACTCTACTGCTGAAGAAGTACTTGTCTCTTTGGTTAAAAAACATCCTATTATTTCCGATATACTAGACTGGAGATCCTTACAAAAACTTCAAAATACCTATGTGGACGCTTTACCTAAGGAAATAAATTTAAACTCAGGCAGGGTTCATACAATTTATAATCAAGCTGTAGCGGCTACAGGACGTTTAAGTAGTAATAACCCAAACCTACAAAACATACCAATAAGGACAAAACGAGGTCAACAAGTTAGAAAAGCGTTTATTCCTAGAGACAAAAACCATGTGCTTTTGGCTGCCGATTACTCTCAAATCGAACTTCGAATCATCGCTGCTTTGAGTAAAGATGAAGGGATGGTTAATGCATTCAAAAACAATGAAGATATTCACGCTGCAACTGCGGCTAAAGTCTTTGGAGTTCCATTAAAAGAGGTTACAAAAGAACAACGCAGTAATGCCAAAACAATAAACTTCGGAATAGTATATGGAGTTTCTGCATTTGGATTAAGCCAGCAAACTAATTTAAACCGTTCAGAATCTAGAGAATTGATAGAGACTTATTACTCAACATATCCTAAACTGAGAGGATACATACAAGATCAAGTTGATTTTGCTAGAGAAAATGGTTATGTAGCAACTGTCTTAGGAAGAAGAAGGTATCTTAAGGATATTAACTCTCAAAATGCAATTATTAGGGGTGCATCGGAACGAAATGCTGTAAACGCTCCAATTCAAGGAAGTGCTGCAGACATAATTAAATTAGCTATGATTTCAATTCAGAAAGAAATAAGAAGTGGAAAATGGAAATCTAGAATGTTACTCCAAGTCCACGACGAGTTGGTTTTTGATGTTCCCAAGTTAGAACTAGAGGCATTTAAGATAGTTGTTAAAGAAAAAATGGAAAATGCATTTAAAATCGACGTCCCACTTATTGTAGATGTTGGAGTTGGAACTAATTGGTTAGAAGCACATTAATTAAATTTAGTTAATGTAAAGTGATTCTATCAAATTTCAGAAAAAAATTTTCCAAAAGTAATTTATAATTGTACATTTGCAGCCCGTTGAATTAAATTTAATAACGATTTAAATTATTTTTGTGAATACCCTGAGCTATAAAACCATTTCTGCAAACGCAAACACTATTATTAAAGAATGGATTCTAATAGATGTGAAAGATCTACCTCTTGGAAGAGTTTCTACTGTAATTGCAAATTTTTTACGTGGAAAATATAAGAGTAATTATACACCGCACGTTGATTGTGGCGATAATGTTATTATAGTTAATGCTTCTTCTGTTACATTGAGTGGAAAAAAATGGGAGCAAAAAGAATATGTTCGCCATACAGGTTACCCTGGAGGACAACGTATTCTGAACGCAACACAACTTCACAACAAAAAGAGCACTAGATTGTTAGAAAACGCTGTTCGTGGAATGTTGCCAAAAAATAAATTAGGGTCTGAACTCTTTAGAAATCTTAGGGTATTTGGAGGTGCTGAACACAAGCAAGAGGCACAGAATCCTAAAACTATTAACATCAACGACTATTTATAATGGATAAAATTCACACTATTGGCCGGCGTAAGACTTCTATTGCTCGTGTTTTTATAAACGAAGGTAAAGGAATAATGACGGTAAATAAAAAGAATTATACAGACTACTTCCCTACAGCTACTTTACAATATAAAATCAAACAACCCTTTGTACTAACAAATACAGAAGGTAGTTATGATTTGAATGTAACTGTCAAGGGAGGCGGAACAAATGGACAGGCAGAAGCCGTTCGTTTGGCTATCTCTAGGGCCTTATGTAAAATTAATAGTGACTTTCGAGCTGAATTAAAACCTGAAGGCCTATTGACAAGAGACCCACGTATGGTTGAACGTAAAAAGTTTGGTCAGAAAAAAGCTAGAAAAAAATTCCAATTTTCAAAACGTTAATTGGCACTGTTTTGCTTAGACAAAACAAAGTTCATTCATTTATTAAAAATAACCTGTTGCTTAAACCGCCATGGCGGATATTAGTTTAGCATCTAAACGAGTTTAATCACTTGTTGCTAATCAAAAGGAACGTAAACTAAAATAAAATGGCAAAACCAGAAGTAAATGACCTGCTAAATGCAGGTGTCCATTTTGGACATCTAACGCGTAAATGGAATCCTAATATGGCTCCGTATATTTATATGGAGCGAAATGGTATTCACATAATTAATCTGTACAAAACAGCTGCAAAAATTGAAGAAACAAATTCTGCCCTAAAGAAGATTGCTGCTTCTGGGAGAAAAATTCTCTTTGTAGCCACAAAAAAACAAGCCAAAGATATTGTTGCTGAAAAAGCTAATGCAGTAAATATGCCATATATCACCGAACGTTGGCCTGGTGGAATGTTAACTAATTTTATTACAATTAGAAAAGCAGTGAAAAAAATGGCAGCCATTGATCGCATGAAGAAAGATGGAACATTTGAAACACTTTCAAAGAAAGAACGCCTCCAAGTAGATCGCCTTCGCGCTAAACTTGAAAAGAATTTAGGTTCAATTTCTGATATGACTCGTTTGCCGGGTGCTATATTTATTGTGGATACTACACGCGAACACATAGCCGTTAAGGAAGCGCAAAAATTAAAAATCCCAATTTTTGCTATGGTTGACACCAACTCAGATCCAAGAGATGTAGATTTTGTAATTCCTTCGAATGATGATGCATCGAAGTCCATTGACAAAATTTTAAATCTTATTACTGGAGCTGTAGCTGAAGGACTTAGTGAGAGAAAGAGTGAAAAAGAAGCTTCTGCTGAAAACGATGCAAGCAAAATGGAAACAGCTGCAAAAGAAGAAGAAAAAGAAGAAGCTAAATTAGTATCAGAAAATACTGAAACTGAAACAAATACTAAGGATAAAGAAACTCAAACTGAAGTAAAAACTGCGAAAGCAGAAAATCTAAAGGAAAAAAACTAATAATCAACAAAAATTTAAAACTGTGAAAATTACTGCGTCTGAAGTGAATAAACTCCGCAAAGCAACTGGTGCGGGTATAATGGATTGTAAAAAAGCTCTTGTTGAAGCTGAAGGACAATTTGATAAAGCTGTAGAGGTACTTCGTAAGAAGGGACAAAAAGTTGCTGCGAACCGTGCAGGCCGCGATTCTTCTGAAGGAGCTGTTCTTGCAAAAGTTAATGAAAGCAATACTGTAGGGGTAATTATTTCTATAAACTGTGAAACTGATTTTGTAGCTAAAAATGATTCTTATTTAACATTGGCTAAAGAACTTACAGATATTGCAATAGAACATGAGTCATTAGAAAGCTTCTTAGCCGCTGATTTCAAGGAAATTAGTGTAGCTGAAAAGCTTACAGAACAAACTGGAGTAATAGGTGAAAAAATTGAAATTGGTGGTTTTAAAATTCTAAAAGCTCCTTATGTTGGATCATATATTCATGCCGGAAATAAGATTGCTACATTAGTAGGTCTTTCTTGTATTGTGGAGAATGTTGCTGAAGTCGCAAAAAACGTTGCTATGCAAGCTGCTGCAATGAACCCTATTGCACTTAATGAAGAGGGTGTTGATGCATCTGTAATTGAGAAGGAAATTGAAATTGCTAAGGATCAATTACGTCAAGAAGGAAAACCTGAAGCTATGTTAGATAATATTGCTAAAGGAAAAATCAAGCGATTTTTTAAAGATAACACTCTTATTAATCAAGATTTCATTAAAGACAGCAAAGTTTCTGTTGAAAATTATGTTAAATCTTATGGAAATATAGAGGTTATAGGTTTTAAACGCATAGCGTTACTTTAAACTTCTTTTCATAAAATCTTTAAAGAGCACTTACAGGTGCTTTTTTTATCTTTATTCCATGGATAAAATACGTTGTGGGTGGAGTGAAAGCGATCCTTTGTATAGGGACTATCATGATTTAGAATGGGGAGTTCCTGTTTTTAATGATCAACTATTATTTGAATTATTAGCTCTAGAGACTTTTCAAGCTGGGTTAAGTTGGATTATTATATTACAAAAACGAGATAACTTCAAAAAAGCTTTCAATAATTTTGATTACAAGAAAATAGCTGAATATGATGTTGGAAAAGTAAAAAAACTTTTAGCTAACCCTGGTATTATTCGTAATAAAATGAAGATAATAGCTACAATTAAAAATGCTAAAGCCTTTATTAAAGTTCAAAATGAAGAAGGAAGTTTTGAAAACTACATTTGGGGTTTTGTATCAGGTGTTCAAATTGTAAACTATTATAAAGATTTAGATAAAATACCGGCTTACACTACCTTAGCAGAAACAATTTGTAAAGACTTAAAAGATAAAGGATTTAAATTTTTGGGTCCTAAAATAATATATTCCTACATGCAAGCGATAGGTTTAGTAAATGATCACATAGTATCTTGTTTTCGACACTCAGAGATAAATTTAAAACGGTAAGTCATCCTCTACTTCATTCGAATTTCCTTCTGCAGGCTCAAAGGATGCCGGAGGTGGCATTGGTGGCATTTCCGATGGAGCAGTGGCTTCTGAAGCCTCAATTCTCCATCCCTGAATAGAATTAAAATATTTGGTTTCTCCTTCTGGATTCACCCATTCACGTCCTCGAAGGTTGATTCCAATTTTAACATTTTGACCAACCTGATATGAATTTAGCAAATCACACTTATCTTGAATAAATTCCACCATAATATGCTGAGGGTATTGCTCTTCAGTAGTAATGACAAGTTCTCTTTTTCGAAAACCGTTACTACCATAAGTTTTAGTTTCATCAATCCATTTTATTTTTCCTGATAATTCCATAATTTTTAAAGCTTATTTACAAAAATAATAAAAGTTTTTAGGGGTGGGCTAGGCTTTCTGTCTAATTTGTTAAATTAAGTTATATTCGTTTAGCAAGTATATGCTATGAAGCATTTGAGCCCCTTGAAAATAAAACTAAAAAACAGTTGGCTATTTTTTGCCTTTGCAATAGTAGTGTTAATTTTATGGAATACTAATATCCTTTTTAAAAGTCTAAGCCTTCAAGAAAGAAATAAAATGAAACTTTGGGCTATGGCTCAAAAAGAATATATTAAAAATCCTAGCTTGAGTAATTTAACTTTTGAAGTTTTACAATACTCGGGCGTCAATCCCATGATACAGGTAGATGAATCAGATAATATTATTGAAATAAGAAATATTGATTGGAACGAAAAAAAGCAAGATACAGCTGAGCTTTATTCTATTTTAGATAAAATAAAAAAAGAAAATGATCCAATTCTAATTCAATTCCGTAATGAGTCTGGAGACTTGATTGTTAATCAAAGACTTTATTATGGCAATTCATCAATCCTGAGGAAACTACAATATTATCCTTTAGCTTTATTACTAATTATTTTTCTTTTTGTAGCAGTTCTTTACTTTGTATTTAAAACGACTCAAATTGCAGAGCAAAATAGACTTTGGGCTGCTATGGCCAAAGAGACTGCTCATCAGATAGGTACTCCTTTAACCTCAATGATGGGTTGGATCACACTTTTGAAAGAAAAACAAAAAAAATCAATGCCAATCATTGAAATTGAAAAAGATATTGAGCGTCTAAACCTTATAACAGACAGGTTTTCAAAAGTAGGATCATTACCGAAGTTAATCTCTTTAGATCTAACTTCATCAATTAATGAAACTTTGGCTTATCTTAAACAAAGAGGATCTCAACATATAAAATATGAAATTAATCTTCCAAATAAAAAAGTTATGATTCCCTTTAACCCTCAGCTAATTAGCTGGACTATTGAAAATTTAATTAAAAATAGTATTGATGCAATGAAGGGTAAAGGGACCCTAACTATCAAGCTAGTAGAAAAAGTGAGTCAAGTGGAGATCTTGGTTTCGGATACTGGCTCTGGAATTAAAAAAAATATAGCATCAAAAATTTTTAAACCTGGTTTCACTACTAAAAAAAGAGGCTGGGGGTTGGGACTTTCTTTAGCTAAAAGGATTATCGAGGATTTTCACAAAGGAAAAATAAGTGTTCTGAAAACAAGCCTTGGAAAAGGAACAATTTTTCAAGTAATTCTTAATAAAGTTCCTTTAAAACAATCCTAGAGGACAAAAAAAGAACCAATTGTTTCAGCCGTTTTTTGCATTTCTCTCTGACTAAGCTTTACCTTAGTTTGGAATCGAATATCATCAATAGTTTGTAGTGGAATAAGATGAACATGAGCATGGGGAACCTCGAGTCCAATAACAGATATTCCAACTCGCTTACATGGAATTGCTTTTCGAATTGCTAAAGCTACCTTACGTGAGAAAAGCATTAATTGATTATAATTTAACTCAGTTAAATCAAAAAGCTTGTCAACAGGAGCTTTAGGGACACATAAAACATGGCCTTTAACATTAGGATTAATATCCAAGAAAGCGAAGCAGAATTCATTTTCAGCAACTTTATAGCTTGGAATCTTTCCACTTATTATTTTACTAAATAGTGTTTCCATCAATCGCGAGATATAGAAAGAATTTCAAGCTCAATTCTTCCATTTGGAACGCTTATAATAGCAACTTGTCCTACTTCTTTTCCCAGCAATCCTTTTCCAATTGGGGATTCTACGGAGATTTTACCCGTTTTTAGATCTGCTTCGCTCTGTGCAACGAGTTTGTATTTCATAATAATATTATTGGCTTTGTTTTTGACCTCAACATTTGATAGCACAAGTACTTTTGAATTATCTAATTCCGATTCATTGATGACTCTTGCATTTGCAAGTGTATTTTCAAGCTTTGCAATTTGCATCTCTAACATTCCCTGTGCTTCTTTAGCAGCGTCATATTCAGCATTTTCACTTAAATCTCCTTTATCACGGGCCTCAGCAATAGCTTGAGATGCCTTTGGGCGGTCAATATCTTTTAGTTTATTCAACTCTTTCCGTAACTTTTTTAAGCCTTCCTCGGTATAATAAGATACTTTACTCATAATTTATACGTTTTATATAAATAAAAAATCCTCCCTAAGGTGGATATATACAAAGATACACAATTGAATCAAGGCATTAAAACATTTGTAAATTTCTACTTATTTGTAATAATATTAATTATTATGATAATTAAAAGTTGCGGGAAAGAAACTCTAGAAAGAAATCCTTATCTAGTTGATGTACGTTTCCAAAGAGAAATTAACTTATCCCTTCCTTTATATAATGAACTTAATTTTGTTGGAGGAAGTATTTTAATCTCAGATCTAGGACTTAATGGAGTTATAGTATTTAATCTTAATGGAAGTAATTATCTTGCCTGGGAAGCTACTTGTCCAAATCATGTCCCTGAGAATTGTTCAGCCTTATCTATCAAAGGGGTTTTAGCTAAATGTGGTTGTGATGACTTTCAATACAGCCTTGCTACAGGACAACTACTAAATCCAAGTGAGGATCTTAAACCCCCACAAGGGTTGTTATTCTATCAGGTAAGAAATTTTAATAGTACATTGATAATTTCAAATTAATTACAATATTTATGTTTTTAACAGCTATTCAATCCTCTAAATACATAATTTACCTAGGATTACTTTTTTTATTCAGTAAGTTAGGATCCGCTCAACTTTTAGAGATTGATTATTCTGTAGAAAATCGAGAGGAAAATAGTTTTGATATTCAATTAATTCGAACTGGAATTCTAGGTGCGAGTAGTTTAAAAAATTTGGACTTCACAATAGAAGCCCTTAAGCTACGGTTTGATTCAAAAAAAGGGAATCATTTTTCTTTTACAATATATGGTACACGAACCATATGGATGGGAAACAGAATTACTGAGCTTAATACCTTTGATATTTTAATGAATCCTATTGGAGGGAATATTAATAGTAATTTTTTCATTGGCTATCTCCTTTCAAAAAATGAACTTAAAAACAGTAAAGTTGGAGTAAGTCTTGGGAAAAAATGGATTCAGGGGCAACCTCTTCCAAATTTTCAAAGCAGCTCCTTTTTTGACAATTATGGTCGCTTAGGTTGGATTTATCAAAGTACTTTAGCAGAGGATGCCCTGACCAATAGCAGCCTATATTTTTGGACATTCCCAAGTATAATAGTTCATCAATCAACTAGTAATAGTAGACGAAAATTTTTTAACAATCATTTAGATCCATTCGCATATGGGTATGCGATGGAAATGGGATTAGAATATAATACTCAATTAAAAGTTACCCTTATAGGCCAGCAAATTCTAAATGCTGAACCTACAGGGGTTTTTGGGCAGTTCGTTACTCGTTTAATTATTGCATATCGTTTTTAGAATCTTAGTGTTATTCCTGTAAGAAAATTAATCCCTGCTTGAGGGTAATATCCAGCACCTTCAATCGTGGTTACTTGACCTGGTGTAGACCAATTGTCATCATATGTGTAAAAATATCCATTTGATTCATAGCGTTTATCAAAAATATTATTAATTAAAAATGACCACTGAATTTCTGAAACCCATTTATTAGGTTTCCATGTAAACACTGCATTCAGATCATTTACAAAATAAGCCTCTAAAGTCGAGTTTTCTGAATCGATATTTCCCATATATTGCTTTCCTACATACTTAGATAAGAGTCCGATTTGGAATCTATTTGAAGGGACATACATAATTGCGCTGCCACCCACAATATTTGGGGAGAATGCTAATTGCGTTTTTCCTAAATTCTCTAAAACCCCATCTCGTTTAAAGTAAAAATCTAAATTTTGATTACTACTTAAAGCAATATTTGGTTGCCAAAACCAGTATGAATTTAAATTCATTTTAAGTTCTAGCTCAATCCCAAGACGTCTACTTTTTCCTACATTTTGACGTATGGGTGAACCAACTGCGTCGATAGCTCCTGTTAAAACCAATTGGTCTTTATACTCCATCCAATAAATATTAGTTTGAGCTTCAATTTTTGATGTTTTTATTCGCCATCCCAATTCAAAGTCATCTAGTTTTTCAGGATTTGGAGTCCCATTTTCATAATCAGTTCGGTTCGGTTCGCGATGTGCCTTAGCATAAGAAAAATAAATCCTTTGCCCCGATGCAACTTGATAGGTCAGGCCCGCTTTGGGATTAAAAAATAAAAAATCATCATCCACTAAAAAAGGGGCTGGTCCAGCAATCTGTCCCGATACTTCATACCCTATAGCCCGAATTTGCAAATCAACAAAGGCTCTAAATCCTTTAGAGATATTTTGTGTCGCTTTTGCAAAAAAACTTCCTTCTTTTTTAATTCCTTGATTTTCGTAAAATCGATGATTGGGAAGCACTTCTCCCAAGCTCTGTCCCCAGATTAAATCTCCAAAATGATCGCCAACATATCGACTAAACAATCCTCCAAGATTTAGACTTATAGCGTCCGTATTGTAATTTAAACCTAAAGTGATAACATAGTAATCGTTATCTAACCATTTTTGGGTTATATTTTCACTATTTGTAATGGTTGTATCACCCAAAGTAAAGGAGTCTAATTGTAAATAATCAAAAGAGGTTGCGCCTGAAAAACCTATATTTTGGTCATACCATAGGTCATTATACTCTTCATAAAAACCACTTCCATGAGTATAATTTAAGCCTACTATAAAATTCCAATTGGAGTTGAGACGCTCATTCCAATGAAATTGATAGTGTTCTTGAGAATAATTATCTACTTGGTTATCATAGAAGTAATTACGATTCCCATTTTCATCGTATATTTCTCCAGCTGTATTATAGGTTCTATTTGTCTGAAGCGTTATAGCATCTATACCCCAATAAGCCTGATAGGTTACTTCTTGCCCTCCAAAAATAACTGCTTTGATTAGTGTTGATTCATCCTGAAAAGTCCCCTGAAAGAAGTAAGCATCTAAATCAGAGGCTGCACGATCAATATATCCGTCAGAGTTGATTTGTGATAAACGGCCAGAAAAAGTAAATCCTTCATTAATTTTTCCTGTTGAGAATCTAACCGTGTTTTTAAATGAATTGAAGCTCCCTATACTAGAAGATAAAGAGGCAAACGCCTTATTTTGAATAGCATCCGTTTCAAGGTTCAGGCTGGCGCCAAAAGCAGCAGATCCATTCGTTGAAGTTCCAACTCCACGTTGCAACTGAATCGTTTCTACCGAAGAGGCAAAATCAGGAAGGTCAACCCAAAAAGTCCCTTGAGATTCCGAATCATTGTATGGTATTCCATTAATTGTAACATTAACTCTTGTTGCATCAGTCCCTCTAACACGAATTCCTGTATAACCAATACCTGCTCCCGCATCGCTAGTGGTGACAACTCCAGGGAGGTAATTAAGAAGAATTGGGAGGTCTTGCCCCAGGTTTCTTGGCTTAATGTCTTTGCGACTAACATTGCTAAAAGTTACAGGGCTGTCATCATTAGCCCGGATTCCTGTTAATAATACCTCTTCCAAACTGATTGTTGTAAGAGAATCTTTAATTGTTTCTAAGTTTGGTTCTTGGGCCAAAAGCATAGATATGTTTAAAAATAAAAAAAAACTTAATTGTGTAGATTTCATTTGAATATATTTATTCAAATAAAAGGGGTAATTATTTGGTATTAATAATTACAGTTATGTTGTTCCCTTAGCAGCATTACCTGCCCAGGTTCTATGGGTATGATCTCAGCCTTTTTTTAGCGGCACCCCTTTGAGATTGGATACAAAGTTAATTAAAAATCAAATTAAATCCATTATTGATTTTACTGGATTAAAAGTTTCTGGTGGAAGCTCTATGAAAACTGAATTCCACTCTGCCATTCCTCCGTTCCATAACCCTGGCCATTCCAAAATAGTGACAGATTTATTTTTATTTGATTTTTTACTTATCATATGGCGTCTTTCATCTCTAAATTCATGTAATGGAAATTTTTCTCCTCTATAATCGGTGATGCCACAAACCATTATTACAGGATTAAAATGCGTACTATTTGAAATGGCTTTAGCATGCTTGCTGACTGAGGTATCCAATTCTACTCCTTCAATAATTTGCAAACTTTGACCTCTCAACTCTTTTTTCCAAAAGGGACCACCTCCAACTGCACCTTCATTAGGTATCATCCCGCAAATACGAATTGGTCGATACAAGTAATCATAAAGTGCTTCGTGTGAAAGTTTACCTTGTGCTTTTAGTTCGAATTTCGGATCGAAGTTTTTTTGAATTATTTCGATAATAGGGACAAGATCTGTTCTTTCTTTGAATTGTTCAAGGGTGTTTAAATGACCAAAGATGATTTTTTGAAGAGATAGGAGTCTACCTGCTAGTATTTTCATCCATTGCTCACCCAATTGATTAGCATTCCTTAATAAAATGTTATCAATATTTTTGATCCAAATACAGTCTGCATCAAGTTTGTTAATATTTTCCAATAAGGACCCATGACCTCCTTTTCTGAATGCAATAGCACCTTTATTATCACGGACCAGTTGTTTATTTTCATCAATAAATGGTGTGTCTGTCAGAGGATGTTGGTAAGAATACTCTACTTGAAAAGAAATTTGATCTTTCATATCAATTTTTTCTTGAAATCTAGAAAGAGCTTTATCGAATAATTCACGGTGATTTTTATCAATCGTTAAATGAATTGGTACCATATTATTATTTTTTCCCAATTGAATAGCCTCAAGTAGTTGTGTTTCGTAGGGTGTCCATTCTTGACCTTTTTCGTCAATAAAAAAAGGGATTAGACCTTTTGGATAACTTTCAAATTGAGATAAAATCAAATCAATGAAATTTTGAAAATAGTCTTTATCAGTATTGATTAGTTTTTGTTTATTTTCAGAAATTTTTAGATCAATTCTCTTAAAAAAAGGAAGTTTTTTTAGCTCTTTTTTTAATTGGCTTAATACTAAACCCTCTGATGATTTCCAATAAATTAAAGGATTGAAATCTCCTTTTTTATTTGCTTCTTTAAAAGCATGAAGCATAGAAAACATTCTGCTGGCTGCACCAGAAGCAGGAACAAACTTTATCCAGCGTCGGTCATTAGAACGAGTATTGAACAACTCTAAGGCTTCCTCTTTGTCTCGCTCTGTTAAACTAAAAATTCCATCGCCTAGAGTTGCAGGGCGAATTTTGGAAATCGGATTTATCTCACCCGTTAAATATTCATATTGTCTTTGAATAAGTTCAATTGACCTACCATTATTTGTAAGTTTTTTATAATCTTCTTGAGATATCATTATTTCTTAATATTTGTAGAATTGATTTAGCCTTTTTTAAGCGTAAATTTAAGTTTCCATTTAAAAATGTATAGGAAACTTTTTTCTTTTTTAGTAAACTTTCAAAATAATCAAGCATCTGCTTTCTGTTGTTTGGGCTATCTCTCAAATCGTCTGCTTGCCAAGGTACATCAATATCAGTCAAAAAATAATGGTCATATATAAAAGTATCAACCCAATATTGAATCTCAGGGGAACAATAACCATTAAAATATTTTTCTGACCAAGCTTTTGTAACTAAGACGTTAGTATCACAAAATAGAAATTCATTAGCTTTTTCAATCATTTTGTTTTCGTGATTTATTTGACCTTTTGATATAATTAACAAATCCTCTAAAGAACAGATTTCTTTTTTTTTATCCCATTTTTCTTGAAGATAGCCTCTTGCAAACTCAGGAACCCAAGTTGTATGAAATTGTTTAGCTAATGCTTTTGCTAAAGTGGTTTTCCCAGTAGATTCTGGACCATACAAAACGATTCTCAAGCAATCACTCTTTTGCTGTTGTAGATTTGTTTCCATTGAATGTATCCAAAGATAGCAATAAGGGTAAAAATAAAATACTGAATACTTGTAAGTCCTAAACCTTTATATAAATAAAGTGGGATTGAGATAAGATCACCAATAATCCAAAAGATCCAATGTTCTAACCTTTTTCTAGCCATAAACCACATACCAATAAAAAATAAAGCTGTAGTAAAACAATCTATGGGTGCTGTCCAATCATTCCACTTGTCAAATAAGAGATAAATTCCTACAACAAAAAAAAAGATTACCAAAAAGAAAATGAACCACCATTTTTTTTCCAAATAATCCATTACTGATATCGGATTTTCATTCTTTTTCTCTTTTTTACGTAACCAAAAATACCATCCGTATATACTTACCAAAAAAAAGTAAGCATTGATAAGCATATCTCCCAAGAGATTTGATTTAAATAATAGATAAACAAAAATTGAAGTAGAAATCATTCCTGAGGGATATACTGCTATATGGTTTTGTTTGGCAAACCAAACACTAAGAAGTCCCAATATTACTGCAATTGCTTCTAAAATAATATCAATTGATCTATAGTTTTGATAAGGCTCAATTAAAAAATCAAAAATTGGGTTCATACTGGCTACGGTCGCCTTTGACCATTTTTAAATGTAATATAATTGCTTCCTCATTCTGAAAAGTATTGCGGATTAAAGGTATTAGTTCTTGCATTACTGAATCAAAATCTCCATAAACCTGTGTACTCAACGGATTTTCTTTTACTATAAAATCTAAAGATCTCAAACTTAGAATAAAAGATTTTATCGTTGGTATGTAGTCTTGTCTTAAGGGTGTCAATGTTAATTCTATAGAAAGTTTCATGTATCGTTTTTTTTAGTTGTTGCGAGGCTTAAACAAAAGTTATCAAAGTATCTAAAGTGAATTTTATATTTATTTACTCTCTTACTGAAAAAAACAGAGCCAATACTTTCTTTTGAATTGGCCTCAATTGAGTCTACTAATATTTGAGTGTTAAATTGTATTCCTTTTTTACGAAAGACCTTATATAAAGCTTCCTTAGCAGTCCAAATTTGTGTAAGGTAATGTTTATCAATATTTTTATTTAGATCTAAAGACTCTTCTTTGTGTAAAAATCTAGGGGCTATCCTTATAATTTTTTCTTGGTAGTATTCCAAATCAATTCCTACAGGTTGAGAAGAAATTGCAATGCAAGCTAAATCTTTTGTATGAGAGATGGAAAGATATCTGCCGTCTAGTAAATAAGGTGCTCCATTTTTATCATACTGATGGTTTAAATGATGAATTCTATGGCCTTTAAGAAGTTTTCTAATCGCTAAATAACCTTTCCTATGTATTATACTTCTTCTTTGAGATAATCTGGTTAAGGCTTCTTTAGAAAGTTCCAAACCATCAGCGAGTTCGCTCTCGGACTCACTAATTTTCCATATCCCAATATAAGTATTCAATTCTATATTTTCACTGTAGCATTGAGGCATTTGAAATCAGCTAGAAAGGTTGTATTTTTGCATTTGTAAAGATACAAAAGTACAATTATGGGATCTAAAACTTCAAAACGCGTACCCTATAAAGTCAAAGATATTACACTAGCAGAGTGGGGGCGTAAAGAAATCTTATTAGCCGAAAAAGAAATGCCAGGGCTAATAGCTTTAAGAAAAGAGTTTGCAAAAGAACAACCTCTGAAGGGAGCAAAAATTGCTGGTTGTCTTCACATGACCATTCAAACTGCAGTTCTTATTGAAACTTTGGTTGCCCTTGGAGCTGAAGTAACATGGAGTTCTTGTAATATTTTTTCTACTCAAGACCACGCTGCTTCCGCAATTGCAGCTGCTGGCATCGCTGTTTATGCATGGAAAGGAATGAATGAAGAGGAATTTGATTGGTGTATAGAACAAACACTTCGTTTTGGGGATGACCAAAAGCCTTTAAACATGATTTTAGATGATGGTGGTGATCTCACTAATATGGTATTAGATAAATATCCAGAGCTGGTTGATGGAATTCGTGGGCTTTCAGAAGAAACTACAACTGGGGTGCATCGTTTATATGAAAGGGTTAAAAATGGAACTTTGCCAATGCCCGCTATTAATGTGAACGATTCTGTCACTAAATCTAAATTCGATAATAAATATGGTTGTAAAGAAAGTGCTGTTGATGCAGTTCGAAGGGCTACTGATATAATGCTTGCTGGTAAGCGAGTTGTAGTTTGTGGATATGGAGATGTAGGGAAAGGAACTGCAGCCTCTTTTCAAGGAGCTGGAGCCATTGTAACTATTACAGAAATTGATCCCATTTGTGCACTTCAAGCTGCTATGGATGGTTTTGAAGTAAAAAAATTATCTAGTGTTATTTCAAATGCTGACATTGTATGTACAGCAACGGGAAATAAAGATATCTTAAAGAAAGAATATTTTTTAGCAATGAAAGACAAGGCTGTTGTTTGCAACATTGGTCACTTTGATAATGAAATTGATATGGCCTGGTTAAACAAAAATTATGGTCATACCAAATCTGAAATCAAACCACAAGTTGACCTTTATACATTAGAAAACGATAATCAAATCATTGTATTGGCAGAAGGAAGATTAGTAAATTTGGGTTGTGCTACAGGTCATCCAAGTTTTGTAATGAGTAACTCCTTTACTAATCAAACTTTAGCTCAAATAGAATTGTGGCAACGCTCAGACCAATACAAAAATAAAGTTTATATGCTCCCCAAGCATTTAGATGAAAAAGTAGCTGCTCTTCATTTAGATCACCTAGGCGTTGAGCTAGAGGAACTTTCTTCAGAACAAGCTGAATATATAGGCGTAACGGTTAAGGGTCCTTATAAGCCAGAATACTATAGGTATTAAGAACTTATCTGTCTGTTAATAAACTGGAGTAAAAATTAAGCATAAAAAATCCAAATCTAGGAGTGAGTTTTTTATTTAAGGGAATTAACTAAGACTATCCTTCAAATGGAACAACAGACACAAAAGATTTATTGTCTTTCTTCTTAGTAAATTTAACAACTCCATCCACTCGTGCGTGAAGGGTGTGATCTTTACCTAAATAAACGTTTTCTCCAGGTTTATGTGCGGTTCCACGTTGTCTGATTATGATATTACCAGCTCGAGCTGCTTGTCCTCCAAATATCTTAACTCCAAGGCGTTTCGACTCGGATTCTCTTCCGTTTTTAGAACTACCTACTCCTTTTTTATGTGCCATAACAATTAGTTTTTAGTCGTTATTTTGATAAAGCAGCAACTAAGTCTGCTTTTTTCATCCCTGAAATTCCTTCAACTCCTTTGGCTTTTGCTTCTCCTTTTAGCTGAGCAACAGTCATACTTGTGTACTCTTTTTTCACTGCTTTAGGTGCTACTTTCTGGGTGACGATCTTTTTAGGTACCTTTTTTTCCGCTGACTTAGTTTCTTTTTCTGGTACACTAGACTCAGCTGCTTTTTTAGATTTTGAACCCGTGGCTTGTATTTTTTCAATTACCAATTCAGTAAGGGCTTGGCGGTGTCCATTTTTAACACGGTATCCTTTGCGTCTTTTTTTCTTAAAAACGATCACTTTGTCACCCTTAAGGTGACTGACCACTTTTGCTTCTACAGAAGCTCCGGTGATAGCCGGGGCGCCAATGGAAACTTTTTTACCGTCGTCTAACAAAAATACTTTATCAAAGGATACTTTTGAACCCTCCTTATCGGTTAAACGTTGTACAAAAAGCTTTTGGTCTTGCACAACTTTAAATTGTTGCCCTGCTATTTCTACAATTGCATACATTTTAATTCCATTAATGGTCGGCAAATATAGTGCTTTTTGGGAACAATACAATTTTCTTTCAACCCTTATTGTTTATCTATAGAGTATTTCCCTGGGCCCATAAAATAGATAACAATAAAGGTAATTAAATACATTAATGATTTCTCCTTTTTAGAAAAAGGATCTCCGTCATGTACTACAGCAAAAGCAATTAACATCGTGAGAGCTGGGAAAATAGTGAAAAAGCGCGTTTTCCATCCAATAATTATAAAAATAGGTGCAATAAATTCTCCAAATGATGCTAAAATTAAGGATGGTGCATCGCCTATACCAATTGGATCTCTAAACTTAAAGTTTTGATCTAAAACTCTCAAAAACTTACCATAGCCATGAGTAATTAAGCCTATGGAAAAACCAATACGTAAAATAAGTAAGCCCATGTTTAGTAAAAGAGATTTCATATTATTTTACATTAATTTTCAAAGTTAAATATTCATCTTTTTTAAATAGTATTTTACTGTTTGTTCTAACCCTTTATCAAATGTGGTTCTTGGAACCCATCCGATTGTATTTTTTATTTTTGAATTATCAATTGCATAACGAAAATCATGCCCCAAACGATCAGTTACGAAGCTTATTAATGCTTTTGATTCACCTTCAGGACGATTTAATAAACGGTCAGTAATTTTTATCAACTCATGCACAATATGAATGTTTGTTCGTTCATTATTTCCTCCAATATAATAAGTTTCCCCAATTTCACCTTGATGAAGTATTAAGTCTATTGCTTCAACGTGATCTTCAACATAAAGCCAGTCGCGTATATTTTCTCCCTTACCGTAAACAGGTAATTTTTTTATGTTAACAATGTTTTGAATTATTCGTGGAATTAGTTTTTCACTATGTTGAGCAGGGCCAAAATTATTGGAACAATTTGATAATAAAACGGGTAATCCATAAGTATAAAAATATGCCCGAACTAAGTGATCTGAAGCTGCTTTAGATGCAGAATAAGGCGATCTAGGGTTATAGGGACTATTTTCTGTAAATTTCCCTTTTTGACTTAAGCTCCCAAATACCTCGTCAGTGGAGATGTGATAAAAACACTGCTCCTTAGAATGATTCCCCCAATAATTTCTTGAAGCTTCCAAAAGGTTTAAAGTCCCTTGAATATTGGTTTTAGAAAATCTAAAAGGATCTTTAATTGAATTATCTACATGTGATTCCGCTGCAAGGTGAATTATAGCATCAAAACTATAAGTTTTAAATAACTCTTGAAGCAAATTATAATTATTGATATCCCCTTTAATAAAATCATAATTTTTATGCTTTTGATAATCTTTAATATTATCTAAATTCCCCGCATAAGTGAGTATATCCAAATTAAGAATTTTAGTATTTTTATGTTTGTTGAGAAGTCTTCGTGCTAAATGTGAGCCTATAAACCCTGCTCCTCCCGTAACTAAAATAGATCTAAACTCTCTCATAATGATTGCATCCTATATAAATTGTTTTCTAGTGCTATTTGCCAGCTTGAGAGATCTAATGAAAAATGTTTTTCAATTCGCTCTGTATCCAAAACTGAATAAAGGGGTCGTTTTGCTACGGCATGATATTTCTCAATTGAGCAAGGCTTAATTTCACAGACTCTATTTTTAAGTGATATAATTCTAATTGCAAAGTCAAACCAAGTAGTAGCCCCTTGAGATGCATAATGATAGCATTGATAGTCAAAAAAGTAAGGCTCTGATATATGAGTCAATATAGTTCTTGCCAAATCAATCCCATAAGTTGGACGCCCCCATTGATTATTTACAACCTTTATTGTGTCGTTATTTTGACTTAATTTTAAAATAGTTTTAACAAAATTATTCCCAAAAGGACTAAAAAGCCACGAGATTCGAAAAGTAGCATTTAAACAGTTTGCATGTTTGAGTAACTGTTCCCCTTTATATTTTGATTCTCCGTAAATATTAATTGGTTTGGGTTTACTATCCTCTTGGTATGGTATTGAATTAGTTCCGTCAAAAACATAATCAGTAGAAAAATGAACCAAAGAGAGTTTTTTTTCTTCAGCGAACATTTTCAAGTTTTCTACCCCTTTTGAATTAATCTGATTGACTTTACTGTATTCTTTCTCTGCTTGATCAACTTTTGTGTAGGCTGCACAATTAATAATACCATTAAAGGGATGAGTATTATAGAATTTTTTAATTGTTTCGGGAATGTTTATGTCAACTAACTTTCGATTGGCAAAAAATATTTGGTGATTAGGGAATTCCTCTGAAACCGAACGAAAACATTGTCCCAATTGTCCTTCTGCCCCTGTAACTAGATAACTAGGCATATAAATCGTCTTTAAAGTCAAAAACAGATGCCTTGGCCAAAGTAGGGTGCATTTTATCTTTTTCAGATTGAATCCATTCTTTTTCAGGAATTTTCCAATCAATTCCTAATTCAAGATCATTTGCAGCGATATGTCCTTCGCTTTCAGGATGATAATACTGATCAGTTTTGTAATGAAATAATGAAGTTTCACTAAGAGTAATAAAGCCATGTGCAAACCCGCGTGGAATGAATATTTGTAATTGATTCTCTGCGCTTAATTCTTGACTAAAATATTTTCCAAATGAAGGAGAGCCTTTTCTTATATCAACCACTACATCTAAAACATTTCCTTGAATTACACTAACAAGTTTTGACTGTGCAAAAAGAGGAAGTTGATAATGGAGTCCTCTTAAAACTGCTTTTTTTGAGTAGGTAAGATTCTCTTGACAAAAAAGTATTTTACGTCCAATAGCTGACTGAAAAGCTTGGCTCAAAAAATACTCTGATAAGGAGCCACGTTTATCTTGGATTACTTTTGGTTTTAATAGATAAACCTCAGGAAATATTGTAGGTATAGCTGTCATTATGAATATTTTCTAATCAAATATTCTCCATAAGAAGTATCCTTCATTTCGGCTGCTTGGTCCAGCATTCGATTTTTAGAAATATATCCCTTTTGAAAGGCTAATTCTTCCAAACAACCAACCTTAACTCCCTGTCGCTTTTCGATAGTCTCTATAAATTGACCTGCCTCTAATAAAGACTCCGGAGTACCAGTATCTAGCCAAGTAAAACCAGGTCCAAGTTTTTCAACTACAAGTTCTCCTGTATTAAGATAATAATCATTAACAGAAGTTATTTCTAATTCTCCTCTTTCAGAAGGAGTGATCGTTTTAGCTACTTCAATAACTGAGTTTGGATAAAAATAAAGGCCTACAACTGCTTCATTACTTCTAGGATTAATTGGCTTTTCTTCTAAAGAAATACCATAGCCATCACTGTCAAGTTCAATAACTCCGTATCTTTGAGGGTTATTAACAGTATAACCAAAAATAGTTGCTTTATTTTCTAATGTTGTTCTTTTCACTACCAAATCTAACTTTTCCGAAAAATCCATGCCATAAAAAATATTGTCGCCTAAAATTAAGCATACTGGATTTTCCCCGATAAAGTCTTCACCTAAAATAAAAGCATCAGCTAAACCTTTAGGATGTTCCTGCACCTTATATTCTAACTTAATACCATATCGCCCGCCATCCCCTAACAAACGCTTGTAGGACCCGATATCCTCACGTGTACTAATAATTAATATTTCACGAATACCAGACATTATCAATACCGACAAAGGATAATAAACCATGGGCTTATCGTAAACCGGCAAAAGTTGTTTAGAAACACTCAAGGTTAAAGGGTAAAGTCGCGAACCTATTCCACCGGCAAGAAGAACGGCTTTCATTAGTTTAAATTTAAATTTTTAGTTAATTCTAGAGAAAATTTTTGCATTCCTTTTTTAGTTAAGTGCGAAAAATCTTCAAAATCTTCTAAATTCATTTTAAAATCTTTAAAATTAAAAATTTTTACATTTTTAAGTTTTTTAAACTCATTAACATTTTTTTGCCATTTTAAGGAATCATCTTTGTAGACTTTTTTATTCAATTGAAATTCGGGAGGATTTACTAGAATAAAATTTGATGAAGGGTGATTTTTAAATAATGATTTAAGCTTTAAAAAAGGGAAATTTTCATTAATGATATGTTTACTATTAAAAATTGAATCTTTTTTTGAAATCAAATCATCAATGTTTATTATTTGTTCCGAAATATTACTTTTAAGATTTAAGTCTATTCCCGTATGTAAAATATGATTGTAGCTAAAAACTCCTTTCATTATTGATTGTATTGTTACAAGTGGAAAATTTTTAATGAAAAAGAAAAGCTCGTCTATGTTCATAAACTGAAAATTATTTGATATTGCAAATTTATAACCAATTTCTTCAAATAAATCTCCTTCGTCTCTTATCATATCCCCCCTGTAAGATACATCGTTACTCCCGTAATCAATAATAATTAATGCATTTGGATTAAATTTTAATATATCTCTAATTTTTAAAATATTCATAAAAATTGTTTGTCCTCCAATAGCTAAATTATTAGTTTGTTTTTTTAAAGCCTTTTGTATAATGTTAGAATCTAAAGCCCCATGAATTTCAGAGTCTCCAAAAATTGCAATTTCTATATTTTTTTTAAAGACCAGCTCTTTTTTATATTTATCAATGATAAATGGAAAATTTGTTTTTAATACGACCGAAAATATTAAAACAAGTATTACTGATGAAATAAAGCTGAGTAGTTTTAAAAAAAAATTTCTGAAAAAAATATTCATTAAAAATTGAAATAAATAAAGGGTTTGTTATTTCCAAAATAAGAAATAATCAGAAATAATAAAATAAAATCTATAACTCGCCTGAGATTTAAATTATTATAAATTTCTCTCTCATCATTTTTAGTTTTCCACTCTATTACTATTAAGAAAAAAATCAGTACTAATTTATTATAATATAAAAGGTCAAAATTTATTTCAAATAACCTATTTAAATAATCAAATGAATCTTTGATGGTTTCACTTCTAAAAAACACCCATCCAATAGTTACTGAAAGAAATGTTGCACTTATTTGAAGAAATTCTTTAATAGTTGGTAAAACTTTATTCTCCCCTATATTATTTGTTATATAAATTCTATTTGTATTGAAAATAAATGATGGTAAGAATAAAATAGAATGAAAGAAGCCCCAGAAGATAAATGTCCAATTTGCACCATGCCAAAATCCACTTATTATAAATATTATAAATATATTTCTAATTGACTTCCACTTGCCCTCTTTAGAGCCCCCCAAGGGTATATAAACGTAATCTCTAAACCAAGTTGACAATGATATATGCCATCTTCTCCAAAACTCACCTATATTCCTTGAGAAGTATGGAAACTTAAAGTTTGACATTAATTCAAATCCAAAAAGTTTTGATGTCCCAATTGCTATATCTGAATATCCACTAAAATCACAATAGATTTGAAAAGCAAAATAAATAACTCCTAACCAAAGTGTAGCTGCTCCAAAATCATGGTATCCAGCAAATATTTTATCTACTATTGGAGCAAGAGAATCAGCGACAACAACTTTTTTAAACATTCCCCAAATTATTAATCTCAACCCTTGAACTGCTTGCTTGTAATTGAAAACTCTTATTCTAGTAATCTGTGGAAGAAGATTGGTTGCTCTTTCAATTGGACCAGCAACTAGTTGAGGGAAGAATGAAACGAAAGATGCAAATGAAATAAAATCATTGGTTGGCTTTAATTTTTTTCTGTATATATCTATTGTATAGGACATCGTTTGAAAAGTGTAAAAAGATATTCCTACTGGAAGTATAACATTCAAAGTCCACAAACTATTTATTTTATATCCAAAGTTGCTTAATAAATCGACCCAAGAATGAACAAAAAAGTTAAAGTACTTAAAGCATGCTAAAACACCCAGATTAAATACTAAAGAACACCAAAGAAGTAATCTCCGTTTATTCTTAGAATTTTGTTTTGAAATGTTTATTCCTATTATGTAATCAACAATTGTTGAAAGAAAAATTAGAGATAAAAACCTATAGTCCCACCAACCATAAAACACATACGAACTTGTAAGGATAAGTAAGTTTTGATACTTTATCTTATGATTTATTACTGTCCAGTATAAAATAAACACTATGGGCAGAAAAAATAAATATTCTATTGAATTGAATAACATTTATTTTTTGAAAGTTATAATATAAAATTTTTAAGTTTTTTTATCGATTAACAAATTAAATAGTTGACTTCTTCTTTTTAGTGATGAAAATCTTTCATTATAAAGTTTTTTTGTATTCCTTGAAAATTGCTTGTATTCCCTATCTGATATTTTGTTAATATTATTAAAAATTTGGACTAATCCTTTTATGTCACCTGCATCAGTATTTGGACCACAATTATTAAGTTTGAGTATATCTTTTGACTCTCCTGATATAGATGAAATTATTGGTTTTCCAATAGCTAAATATGTTTGAAGTTTTGCTGGAACTGTTTTGAAAAATATGCTGGATTTTTTTAATGAAACGTATAAGTAATGAGTTTTTTTAAAATAGCGGATTAGGTCTTTTGAACTAACAGGGTCTATTAAAGTGATTTGTGATTCCAACTTATTTTTTTCAATAAGTTTTCTAAGGGTAAATTTATACCTTCCTGTACCCACGAAATTAAATTTAATTTTTTTGTTTTTTGAGATTTTAATAGCTTCAATTAAAGATTCAAAACCTTGGGCTTCTCCAATATTACCAGTGTAAGTAATTACAATATTATCATTTTTTTTTGGAGATAATGTTTCTAGATTTAAACTTTCAAATTCTTTGTCTGCCCAATTAGGAAAGTAATCTATTTTTGAATTTTGAATTCTTTTTTTTGCAATAATTTCAAAACTTTTTGAAGCTATTAGAATCTTATCAAAAGATTTATAGAATGACATAAAAATAAACTCAAAAATTTTTATTAATCTCTTAGACTTAATTATCCCAATAGCTTCAAGAGTATGTGGCCACATATCTAAATCCCATACAATAAGCTTCGCCTTTTTTATTTTTTTATAAAATATTGCTGGCAAAAACATTAATGGAGGAGAAGTATGATGGATAAAAATAGTTTCATATTTTTTATGAAAAAGAATACACCAAAAAGTGAAAAATATTAAACTTACAAAATAAGAAATATAGTTAATTAATAATCTTAAGTATCCTGCTTTCCCTCTTGTAATAAGGGGGAGTCTGTAAACTGTCAAACCTTTTTTTTCTACTTTTTTACTTCCAAATGGTGAGAAACCATCAAAAAGTTTTCCTGAGGGATAGTTAGGGTTACCTGTAATAACTGAAATTATGAAATCCTTTTCCGAAATCCACCTAACGATATCATTTATCTTAAAGTATTCAGGATCATAATGATTTGTATAAATTAAGATTCTTTGTTCCACACATTCTTATTTATGTAACCCGTATAAGATAAGATAATCCTTTCTACCTTTTTAGAAACGTTTAATACGTCATAGTCATTAACTTTTTTGAATTCTCTTTCTTTTTCGGTTTTTGTAAGAATACTTTTAATTGCTTGTAAAATTCTTTCTTTATTTATATCTGACATTAACAGACTGGTTTCCTCCATTGCTTCTGGTCTTTCGTGTGAGGATCTTATATTAATAGCTTTAAAATCTAGAATTGAAGCTTCTTCAGAAATGGTGCCGCTATCAGATAAAACTAAAAGAGATTTTTTTTGAAGAGCAATATAATCGATAAAACCAAATGGCTGATGGAATATAATTTTATTACTTGGCTTTGTGTCAATTTTGCTTAACTGTTTTTTTGTTCTGGGATGAGTAGAAAAAATAATCGGAAATTCGTATTCATCTGAAAGTATATTCAGAGTATAAATGAGTTCTTCAAGCCTTTTAATATTATCAACATTTTCTTCTCGATGGGCTGAAACAAGAAAAAATTTATCTTGATCTAGTTTTAGGTTCTCCATTATTTTTGAATTATTAATTTTTTTCGAATAAAAATCTAAAACTTCAGCCATCGGAGATCCCGTTTTAACAATCCTATCAGGTTTAATGCCTTCTGAAATTAAATAATCCCTCGCAATTGATGAATATGGCATGTTTATATCTGCAATATGATCAACTATTTTTCTATTTGTCTCTTCTGGAACATTTTGATCAAAACATCGATTTCCAGCTTCCATGTGAAATATTGGGATCTTCTTCTTTTTTGCAACTATTGAAACTAGGCAACTATTCGTATCGCCTAAAATAAGAACTGCTTGAGGCTTCAATTTATCCAAAATAGGCGCCGCCTTAACTAGAATATTCCCAATTGTTTCACTAGCATCTGAAGCTGCAGTTTCAAGAAAGTAGTTTGGTTTAGGAATTTCAAGTTCATTGAAAAAAACTTCGTTTAAATTATAATCATAATTTTGCCCAGTATGAATAATAGTATGATTGATTGCTTTTGAACTTTCTAATTGTGAAATAACTCTTGATAGTCTAATTATTTCGGGACGAGTTCCAACAAAAGTTACAACGTGAAGTTTATTAAAAATCATAATACTAATGTAAATATATTTTGAAAAACATACTAGTTCAAATGCTCTTATATATATTATAATTCTATAATATTTATTAAGTCATTTTTTTAAGAAAAATAAGTTTACTTTTATTCTATAATTA
>CENP01165356.1_pt1 | contig 82108 bp, 79 predicted proteins | sample 361281 | NCBI WGS metagenome assembly CENP01 (sample SAMEA2591122, study PRJEB7988) | marine metagenome | biome: marine biome (ENVO:00000447); feature: deep chlorophyll maximum layer (ENVO:xxxxxxxx); material: saline water (ENVO:00002010), including plankton (ENVO:xxxxxxxx) | depth 70 m
ACTAATTTCACGAATTCTTAACTTATAGGTAATTTCAAAATAATCTTTTCTCATTACTAATTACTCAACTTTTTAGCAGCATAACTTAATTTTAAAGCATTTGCTTGCCTACATTCTGTGTGTATTTGCTGTATTAATTCCATAGTTGTATTTTGGTCAGATTTAAATTGCACTACCATTTTTCCTGGATCAACACTCGATTCAAGTTTAAACTTTAGAATTTCACTCACATCATCAACGTTACTAAGTGTTTGATCGTCTACACATACACTTCCATCTTTTGTTTGCCAAATATAAATTACGTTTTTTCTATTTTCTAGTTTTTCTATTTTATTAGCACTTGGGTCTTGGACTTTCAAACCATCAAAAGTTTTCATTACAGTGGTTACCATAAAAAAGATCAATAACATAAAAATGATATCAGGCAAAGAAGCTGTGGAAACTGTAGATTTTTGTCTTGGCTTGCTATTAATCTTCATGATTTATGACTCCACAACAGAAATCTTTTTACAAGATGCTTGTTTTAATTGATCGACAACTCTCAAGAAAATTTGATATTGTGCCTTTTCATCTGTTATAACAACAAATATTGGCTGCTTAGGTTTACCATCTTTTCCTAAACCTGGATTTGATGCTTGAAATTCTTGAACTTTATTTTTTGAATTTTCTTCAATTTGATCTATACTCATAATCTCACCATCAAACAAAACCTGCCCTGTTGACCTTACTAGAATTTTTACTATTTCATCTGCATCTCTTGGTGAGGGGTCTGATTCATATGGAGGTAAAATCATAGTCAAACCCTCACCTGGGTCTATAGTGGTAGTAACCAGGAAAAAGACTAATAATAGAAAGGCTATATCAGCCATAGAAGATGAATTTATTTCATCAACCTCTCTTCTCTTCTTAATAATCATTTATTTTTTTAATTTTTCCACAGATGACAAAAACAAATTAACAGATTTTTGTATTGCAATCACTTTATTGTCTATAATATAAAGTACTGTATTTTGAAGAATTTGTAAAATTACGGCGACAACTAGTCCAAATGCAGTTGTCAGAAGGGCTTGAGATATACCTTCTGCAACAATTTTAGCACTAATATTATCGGCGGCAGCAATGGCATCAAATGCACTTACCATCCCCCAAACAGTACCAAGAAATCCAAGCATTGGAGCTGTTGCTATACACAGTGCAATCCATGTCATGTTTTTTTCTAAAGATGACATTTCAACATTTGCTTGAGAATCAATAGATTTTTCAACACCATCAACACCTTTTTTAATATTATTTAAACCAACAAGTAGTAGGTTTGCGATTGGCCCCTGCCCTTTTTCGCACATACTTTGAGATTCAAGAGCACCAGCAGAATCAAGTGTATCTGTCACTTCACTTGCAAAATCCTCACCCCATTTAGATGATGAAATTAAATGCATTAATCTTTCTCCAACAAAAACTAAACCAACTATAAAAATTGCTAAAATTGGCCACATGAAATTTCCACCATTTATAAATAATTCTACCATACTTTTTACTCCTACTATTTATTTATTTAAAATTTATTCTATATTTAGTTTTAGATATTAATATTTTTTCTTTTTTATCACAATGTTTATTTATTCTTTAAATATGTAACAGCTTGACCAATTTGGTTATCTGTTATACTTTTTATTTTATAACTATCATTTTTACTCCATTGCGCGTTAACAATTTCAGATAAAATATCTATTTTAATATAAGGCCATAATTCTTCGATATTATCATCATATGTAATTTCTTCTTCATTTAGCCAAATTTTTAATTTACTTAACTCAATTAATTGATCTTTTATTTTCTTATTTTTAAAATCTTCTTTTAAGCTTACATATAGCTCATCTACAGAATTGATAGGGATAGTATTTTTGATATTTGTTGCATATTTAAATATAGGTCTTTTTGTGTTTAACCTAACTTTACTATTTAGATATTCAATATATTTTTCATCTAACGATACTTCTTCATCTGGCCAAATTCCACCCCCCCCATATACAGTTCTACCATTTTTTGTATAGTGCAAGGTTTTATTATTTAATACAGTATCTTCTATCGCTTTTTCAGTATAATATTCTCCTATACCGTCATCATAATTTCTCTGAATTAATCTTCCTGCAGGAGTAAAATATTGTGCAACAGTAATTCTTGCAGCTGAACCATCCTCTAAAGTATATTGCCTTTGTACTAAACCCTTACCAAAACTTCTTTCACCTATCACATAACCTCTATCTAAATCTTGTATTGCGCCAGATACAATTTCACTTGCACTAGCTGAACCATTATTAATTAATATTGCTATTGGATAATTTATATCAGAAAAATTTTGCCTTGCATAAAATACTTCATTAGCATTTCTCAATTTCCCTTCTGTATATACGATAGTATCAAAAGAGTTGATAAACATATCAACAATTTCTACTGCCTGATCTAATAAACCACCACCATTATTTCGTAAATCTAAAATTAATTTATTCATACCTTCTAATTCAAGATTCTTGATTTCATATTTCAGTTCTTCAGCAGTATTATTTGCAAACCTATTAATTTTTACATAGCCAATATTTAAATCTATCATGTATGAAGCAATGACACTTGTAATAGGTATTTTATCTCTAATTAGATTCAAGTTAAAGGGCTCTCTATCTTGCCTTAAAATTTTTACAATAACCGAACTACCCTTTGTTCCGCGTAATTTTTTGATAACATCTTCAGTTTTTAATTTATACGCTGATTTTCCATCAATCTCTATAATTTTATCTCCCGACTGTATTCCTGCTCTATCTGAAGGAGTACCAGGAATGGGAGATATAACAGTGATGTACCCATCCAGCATACTATATTCAATACCAATACCTTCAAACTCACCCTCCATTTGCTCATTTACTGCCTCAAATTCATCATTGCTAATATATTTTGAGTGAGGATCAAGTTCTTCAAGAAAGCCACGTATGGCACCTTCTAATGCTTTAGTCATATCTACATCTTTAAAGTATCCATCTTGGACTAATCTGATCACTTGTGTTAGAGTTTTTAGTTTTAAATAAGGATCATTTTCACTGTTACTCTTAAAAGCTATAAAAATTACCACAGAAAGAATGATGATATATATATATTTTATTTTTCTCATTTATGTAAAATTACGATATTATTTTATATATTAGAAGTTTGTAATAATAAAAAGTTCATATTAAATGTCATCTAAAAAATTTATAAATATCAAAGGTGCAAAGGCACATAATCTTAAAAATATAAATTTACAAATTCCAAGAGATCAGTTAGTGGTTATTACTGGTTTGTCAGGTTCTGGAAAATCATCTTTAGCTTTTGATACAATCTATGCAGAGGGGCAAAGAAGATATGTAGAATCTTTATCATCTTATGCAAGACAGTTTATAGGTATTATGGACAAGCCTGAAGTTGATTATATTGATGGATTATCTCCTGCAATATCTATTGATCAAAAATCAACCTCCAGAAACCCAAGATCAACTGTAGGTACCGTAACAGAAATTTATGATTATTTACGATTACTATTTGCAAGAGTTGGTCAACAGCATTGTATTAAATGTAATGAAAAAATAGTAAAGTATGCTCCACAAGATATTGCTGAACATATTAAAACTTTACCAGATCAAACAAAGTTTATTATCATGAGCCCTATTGCTCGAAAGAAGAAACAAAACTTTAAACAAATTTTACAAACTTTTTTAAAAGAAGGATTTATTAGAGCTAGGGTAAATGGAAAAATAGAGGACATTTCAGAAATTTATACCAAAATGTCCACAAGAAAACAATATACTATTGAAATTGTAATTGATCGTATTATTAAAAAAGAAAATATTTATGATCGTTTAATTCAATCATTAGAATTAGCCTACAAGGTAGGAAAAGGTTCTTTAATTCTTAGCCATGATAGTAATGATTATTTTTATAGTGAAAGCTTATATTGTTATAAAGATGATATTGAATATAGAGAATTACAACCAAGTAGCTTTTCTTTTAATTCACCTTTAGGTGCATGTAGCACTTGTGATGGTTTAGGGACATCTTTTGAAATTGATCCTGATTTAGTTATACCTGATAAAAATAAAAGTTTACAAGAAGGATGTATTGAGCCATTAGGCATACAACCAAATGGAAAATACTATGGAGACCTTTTAATTCAATTATCTGATAAATTAAAATTTTCATTTACCACACCTTGGAAAAATCTAACAGCCGAAAGTCAGCAAATTTTACTTTTTGGATCAAAAAAATACCGATGGGAAGGTGTTATTAAAAGATTAAAAAGAAGATATAATCAATCCAGATCATCATACATTAAAGATTGGGTTGAAAAATATATGAATACAAGACATTGTGTAGATTGTAATGGGGCAAGGTTAAATCAAGCAGCTCAACAAACGTATATTGATAAAAAAAATATACATACGCTTACTACATTATCAATTAAAGATTTATGTTCATTTATAAAACAAATAAATTTAAACCCTACACAAAAAGAAGTTTCAAGCGAAATTTTAAAAGAAATCAATAACAGATTAAACTTTTTAATTAATGTAGGTCTAGATTATTTAAGTTTAAGCAGATCATCTCGTACATTGTCTGGTGGAGAAATGCAAAGAATTAGATTAGCAACACAAATAGGGTCACAATTAGTAGGTGTTTTATATGTTCTAGATGAACCATCTATTGGCCTACATGCTAGAGATAATGAAAAATTAATTGAAACACTTATTAATTTAAGCAAATTAGGTAATACAGTATTAGTAGTTGAACATGATGAGTTAATGATGAAAAAGTCAGATTGGATTATTGATATTGGTCCAGGTGCAGGAGTCCATGGTGGACAGATTGTTGCCGAAGGAACTCCAGATCAAATTATAAATAACAAAAATTCTATTACGGGAAAGTTTTTATCAAATAAAAAGAAGATATCTATTCCAAAGAATAGAAGAAAAGGTTCTGGTAAATTTCTTCATTTAAATGGAGCATCTGGTAACAATTTAAAAAATGTCAATATTGCAATTCCCTTAGGGTGTTTTGTAAGTATCACGGGTGTTTCTGGCTCAGGGAAATCTACGCTTATTAATCAAACTTTACTCCCAATTTTAAATCAAAAAATTTATACTAGTCGAAAAAAACCTTTAAATTATGATTCTATTGAAGGGGTAGCATATTTAGATAAGGTTGTGAATATTGACCAATCACCAATTGGCAAAACACCACGATCAAATCCAGCCACGTATACTGGAATTTTTAATCATATTAGAGAGCTTTATAGTCAATTGCCAGACTCTAAAATCATGGGTTATAAACCTGGAAGATTTTCATTTAATGTCAAGGGTGGTCGATGTGAACATTGTCAAGGTGCAGGTTTATTAAAAATAGAAATGCATTTTTTATCAGATGTATATATTAAATGTGATCATTGTAAAGGACAAAGGTTTAATGATCAAACTTTACTAATTAAATACAAGAATAAAAATATTTTTGATATTTTAAATATGACTGTTGAGGAGGCTCTCATTTTTTTTAAACAACATAAAAGCATACATAGGAAGCTTACCACACTTGAAAACGTAGGGTTAGGATATCTCAAATTAGGACAACAAGCTACAACATTATCAGGTGGAGAATCTCAACGTGTCAAACTATCTTCTGAATTATCTAAAGTTAATACTGGAAGAACTTTATATATATTGGATGAACCCACTACTGGGCTCCATTTTCAAGATGTAGATATGTTAATTTCAGTGTTAAATGATTTAGTTGAAAAAGGCAATACCGTCATAGTAATTGAGCATAATTTGGATGTTGTTAAATGTACAGATTGGGTAATTGATTTAGGACCTGAAGGCGGACAAGGTGGAGGCCTTATTTTAGCTTCTAATACTCCAGAAAAATTAGTAAAAATTAAAAATTCTCATACTGGGAAGTTTCTAAAAAATTGTTTAAAATAATTTAGTAAGTTTAACAAAAATTATTTCTCTCTTTTATCAAGGATATAATAGAATTATATTACAGTGTAAATTTCACTATGAATAACGATAACCATAACATTCAAAATGAACTAACCTCACCAAATAAACAGGTTGAAGATATGCAATCTGATATTTCTTTGCGCCCAGACAGCTTTGATAGCTTTGTTGGTCAAGAAAAAATCATAGATAATTTAAAAGTATATATTAAAGCTGCGAAAAAAAGAAATGAATCATTAGATCATGTATTATTATTTGGCCCACCTGGTTTAGGAAAAACAACATTAGCTAATATCATTTCTAAAGAGATGAATGTAAATATTAAAATGTCATCAGGCCCAGTCATTGATCGTGCAGGCGATCTTGCAGGAATCCTTACAAACCTTAGCGAATTTGATGTTTTATTTGTTGATGAAATTCATAGGATTAACAGTGTTGTTGAGGAATATTTATATTCAGCAATGGAAGATTATATGATTGATATCATGATTGATAAAGGACCTAATGCACGAAGTGTACAGTTATCATTAAATAATTTTACTTTAATTGGAGCTACAACAAAATTAGGAAATTTAACATCACCTTTAAGAGATAGATTTGGCGTATTACTTAGATTAGAGTTTTATAGTCATAATGAATTATTAGAAATTATTAAAAGATCTGCAAAAATTCTTAAAATACAAATTGAAAATGATGCTGCTTTAGAGATTGCTAAGCGTTCAAGAGGAACTCCTAGAATTTCCAATAGAATATTAAAAAGAGCTAGAGATTTTGCAGAAGTAGAATCTAATGGAATCATTTCATTAGACATTGCTAATTTAGCGCTTTCAAAGTTAGATATAGATGAATCAGGTCTAGATAAAATGGATCGAAATATTTTAAAAACCATGATTAATAAATTTAATGGTGGACCAGTTGGATTAGAGTCGCTAGGTGTGGCTATAGCAGAAGATGCAAGAACTATTGAAGAAGTATATGAGCCATTTTTAATAAAAGAGGGGTTTATACAAAGAACTCCTAGAGGAAGAAAAGTATTAGAAAAATCTTACAACCATTTAAATATTAATTATTCTGAAGATAATTAATACTATAACGATAAGGAGAGAGTATGTTTTTTGGATCAGTAGAAAAACCCCCACGTTTATCAGCCTTTGATTTAGAGGTGCCTGAAAATTTAATTGCCGATAAACCAAGTAAAGCAAGAGAAAATTCTAAGCTAATGGTTTTGAATAGGAAAGACATGTCAATTGAACATAAAAGATTTAAAGACATAGTTTCATATTTTAAAAAGGGTGAGGTTTTAGTTTTAAATAATACAAAAGTATATCCTGCTAGATTATATGCTAAAAAAGATAAATCAGAGGCAAAAGTAGAAGTTTTTTTACTAAGAGAACTTTCAAATAATTTATGGGAAGCAATGGTTAAGCCTGCTCGAAAAGTACGAATAGGCAACAAATTAATATTAAGTAATGATATCACATGTGATGTGATTGATAATACAGTATCTGGAGGAAGAGTATTAAGATTTGATTATGATGAACAATCATTATATGAATTTATAGACAAACATGGTCTATGTCCTTTACCCCCTTATATTAAAAGAGAACCAGTACCTTCAGATAAAAAAAGATATCAAACTGTCTATGCAGATGTGCGAGGTTCAGTAGCTGCACCTACAGCGGGAATGCATTTCACAGAAAAGATATTAAATGATATAAAAAAGGTAGGAGTTAATACGGCTAATATAACATTACACATAGGTCTTGGTACTTTTAAGCCAATTTTAGTAGAAGATTTAACAAGACATAACATGGATTCAGAATTTTATTCTGTACCACCTGAAACTGCTACTTTAATTAATGAGGCAAAATCTAAGCGAAAAAAAGTAACAGTTGTTGGCACTTCATCTGTTCGAACTTTAGAAACCGTAGTAGTTTCTGGATTCCAAATAACTGCAAAATCAGGTTGGACAGATAAATTTATTTATCCACCTTATGATTTCAAGATGGTTGATAAATTAATAACCAATTTTCATCAGCCCCAATCAACTTTAATGATGTTAGTTTCCGCTTTTGCAAATAAAGATTTTGTTATGGATGCTTATAGCGAAGCAATTAAAAAGAAGTATCGCTTTTATTCATATGGTGATGCAATGTTAATTATCTAGCATGTCATTTAGAATAGGTCATGGATATGATGTACATCAATTAGAAGATGGGCTACCATTAATAATTGGAGGTGTTAATATTCCATTTTCGAAAGGGATAGTTGCTCATAGTGATGGTGATGTATTGTTGCATTCAATCATAGATGCACTATTGGGAGCTACTGGATTAGGTGATATTGGACAACTTTTTCCTAATGATAAAAAATGGGAAAATGGTTCTGGCATGGATATGTTAAAAATAACTTTAAACCACATTTATGAAAAACAGTCTAATTTTGAAATTATTAATATTGATTCTACCATTATTTTACAACAACCTAAGATGTTAGATTTTAAGGATTTAATGAAAAAAAATATTGCGCAGATATTAAACATTAATAAAGATCTAATTTCGGTAAAAGCCACCACAACTGATAAGTTAGGTTTTATAGGAAATTCATCAGGTATAGCAGCTGAAGTAGTTTGTTTGGTAAAAATATAATATATGGCTGAAAATAATTTAAGATTAAGATTTGCACCAAGTCCTACTGGATATTTACATGTTGGCGGCTTAAGAACAGCTTTATATAATTTTTATCATTCTAAGAAATATGATGGAAAATTAATATTAAGAATAGAGGATACCGATCAAAATAGATTAGTTGATAATGCTGAAGAAAATTTAATAAAAATGTTAGAGTGGTCTGGTATACAATTTGATGAAGGACCTCATTTAGGTGGTGATTATGGGCCCTATCGGCAGTCTGAGAGATTACCTATATACAAAAATTATTTTCATGAATTAATTAAAAAAAAATACGCATATCCATGTTTTTATAGTCAAGAAAGATTAAATAATCTTTCAACGGGAAAATTAACTACAGAAGAAGCAACTATTGAAGATGCTATATTTAAAGATTTTGATTTGAATACCATTTGGGATAAAATGGATACCGAAAAGTTTGTAGTAAGACTAAAAATGCCTAAAAATGAAGAGCTAAATCATCAAGATTTAATTAAAGGCAATGTTAAATTTGATTTAAATCTAATTAATGATCCTATTATTATTAAATCTGATGGATTCCCTACATATCATTTTGCTAATGTGATAGATGATCATTTAATGGGTATTTCACATGTTATAAGAGGTGAAGAATGGCTTCCCAGTATACCTAAACATATTGTTTTATATAAAGCATTTGAATGGGAGCCTCCTTTATTTGGTCATTTACCATTACTACTTAATAATGATAAAACTAAGTTATCAAAAAGAAAAAATGATGTTTCAGTTGCCAGTTATATTGAAAAAGGATACTTAAAAGAAGCTCTAGTTAATTTTTTATCACTTTTGGGTTGGCATGAAAAAGGAGATCGAGAAATATACACATTTGAAGAATTAATTGAATCCTTTTCATTCGAAAGGGTCAGTAAATCTGGTGCGGTATTTGATGTTACGAAATTAAATTCATTTAATAATCACTATATTAAAAATTATAATCTTAAAAAATTAAAAAAATTAGTGAATTTCTACTTCAATGATTCATATCAATACACTGATGAAATGATAGAACTAGTTAGAGATAAAGTTGATACATTATCAAATTTTAAGAATTCATTACAATTTATTTTTTCAGATTCTGTAAACCTTCAAAATGATGATTTGGAATACATTCAATCAGAATCATGTCAAATAATTTTAAAATACTTAATACATTATTTTATTGAAAAACATAACGATACTAACTTTCAAATCAATAAGATTATTAATGATATAAAACAAAATTGCGATTGTAGCCCGCAAGACATATGGAAAACAATTAGGTTAGTCTTAACAGGTGAGCATCATGGTCCTAGTTTAAATGAGATTATTAAAATTTATGGTAAAGATAAAACGGTCCAATTTTTAAAAGCCTATGTCACAAATTAAAACTTTTAAATCTTATGCTAAAGTAAATTTAGGGCTAAAAGTATTAGATTTATTACCTGATAATTATCATTCAATTTTTACCATTATACAAGAAATTGATTTTTATGATATTATTGATATACAAAGAAATAATGATAATAAAATCAATCTATTTTGTGATGGGGCAGTAAAAGTTCCCTCTGATAAAAATAATTTATGCTATCAAGCAGCTGAATTAATTTTTAAGAATTATAATATCACATCAGGTATTAATATTTCTTTAACAAAAAAAATACCTATTGGAGCAGGCTTGGGTGGAGGTTCAAGTAACGCAGCCACCATTTTATGTGGCCTGAATGAAATTTTTAAGCTCAATATTTCTCATCAGGAAATTAGTGAATTAGCTTTATTATTAGGATGCGATGTTCCATTTTTCATTAATGGAGGTACTCAAATATCAGAAGGGAAAGGTGAAATATTGACTCCTCTTAATGTTAATATTAGCCAGTATAATTTTTTACTAGTTTTTCCACCATTTAATATTTCTACAAAATGGGCATATAGTTTTTTTAAAAAAGATTTGCCCAATACGTTTGATAGTGATAAATTTCGGTCCTTTCAAGGTAGACTTGATTGGAAGTTATTTGAAAATGATTTTGAAAATATTATTAAATCAACGTATCCGGAAGTTGTAGAAATTAGAAGAATTATGGAAATGTATTCATCTGTATTTGTAAGCTTGTCGGGCAGTGGCTCGACTATGTTTGGTGTTTTTGAGGATTTTTTGAAAGCTGATATAGCCTATCAACAATTAAAAAACTATAACTGCCACATAGTAAAGCCGCTAAAAAGAAATTAATGTTATTGGGGGATCGTCTAATGGCAGGACACATGGTTTTGGTCCATGGAATCGGGGTTCGACTCCCTGTCCCCCAGCATTACAATAAAAATAAATTATGAAAATATTTAGCGGAACATCAAATATAGAAATTTCTGAAAAAATTGCTAACCTAGCTGGCGTGCCATTAGGTAAGATTGATTTAGAAACATTTAGCGATGGTGAACTAAGAGTTGCATTTAAAGAAAACATTAGAGGTGAAAATGTTTTTTTAATACAATCTACAAACCCACCAGCTGAAAATCTTATGCAACTTTTACTAATGTTAGATGCAGCAAAAAGAGCATCTGCCAAAACTGTAACTGCAGTCATTCCTTATTACGGATATTCCAGGCAAGACAGAAAAGATCAACCAAGAGTACCTATTTCTGCAAGAATGATTATGGACTTAATGTCAGCTGCTGGTGTTGATAGAATGATTACCATGGATTTACATTCACCTCAAATCCAAGGTTTTACTAATGTTCCATTTGATAATTTATATTCAAGAATAACACTTTTTAATAAATTGAAAGAATATCAGTTAGATTTTAACAACGGTGTTGTATTAGCTCCTGATGTAGGAAGTGCAAAAATGAGTCAATCATATGCAAAAAAATTAGGTATTGGCTTTGCTTTAATTGATAAAAGAAGGCCAAAGCATAATGTAACTGAGGTAGTTAATTTAATTGGTGAATTGAAAAACAAACATGTTTTTATTATTGATGACATGATAGATACTGCTGGTACAATCTGTAATGCAGCAAAAACAGCTATTGAAAATGGTGCAAAATCTGTTATGGCGGTAGCAACACATCCTGTACTGTCAGTCCCAGCTATTGAAAGATTGAAGCAAGCTCCAATTGATAAAATTATTGTAAGTGATACTATAAACATATCAAAAAACAAATTTTTTGATAAACTTGAAATTGTTTCTGTTGCGGAGGTTTTTGCAGAAGCTATTATTAGAATAAACAAAGGTGATTCAATTAGTGAATTATTTAAATAAAATGAGGTCATAGAAATGAAAGGTCATAAAATAGAAGTAAATAAAAGAGAATTAAGCAGTAAAAAATCCTATGTTAAAAATTTACGCAATATGGATGAGATACCGGGGATTTATTATTCGCATGATTCAATAGATAGCATACCTTTTAGTGTTAGCAAAAAAGTTATAAATGATGCACTTAAATCTGATTCACAAGTATATCAAATATCTGTGGGCTCAAAGAATAGAGATGTAATTATTAAATCTGTACAATACCACCCAATAACAGAACAGATGCTTCACATAGATTTATATGGAGTAAGAATGGACCAGGTAGTTACAGTAAAAGTACCAATTGAAATAATTGGTCAATCAGAGGGTGTGAAAGCTGGCGGCGTATTAAATCAAACTATAACAGAACTAGATATTACTTGTTTACCAGGCAATATTCCTCAAAATATTGAAATTGATATTACTGATTTAAATATTGGTGATTCAATACGTTTTGGTCAACTATCTCTTTCTGAAGGAATTACTGTTGAAGGTGATGAAGAAAATTTAATTATTGCAGTAAATGAGCCAGTTCAAGAGACTGAAGAAACAGAAGAAGAATTAATGGATGATACGGCAAGCACATCATCTGAAACAGATGATTCATCAGATAATCAAGAGGAGCAGACTGAATAAATGACAATTGTAGGTTTAGGGAATCCTGGTCAGAAATATGCTAAAACAAAGCATAATGCTGGTTATTGGGTATTAGATAAATTAGCAGAAGAACTTAGTTTAAATTTTAAACTTGGCAAGGGTGAATATGTACATTCTAATAACTCAAACATTAGATTAGTTAAACCATTAGGTTATATGAATAATAGCGGAATTGGATTAAAAAGTTATATGGATTATTTTAATATAACCACAGATGACCTTTTAGTTGTTTATGATGATGCTGATTTACCTTTAGGTAAAATACGGTTTAAATCAAATGGAACTTCTGGCGGACAAAAAGGAATTGAATCAATTATTTATCAATTAAATAATGATAAATTTTTGCGGTTAAAAATTGGCGTTGCAACAAATGAAATACCCAAATCATTAGCATCTTATGTGTTAGCACCATTTGATTCAAAATATGATGATCAAGTTAAAGCAATTATTAATGAATCAGTAGAAGCAATTCAATTTTTATTAAATAATGACATTACAAAAACAATGAATAAATATAATTAGAAAACAGGGAGCATATTTAAATGGAATATATATTAGAAAATAAGTCGATTTTACTGCTATCAGGAGTATTGGCTTTAATATTTGTCTTTATCAAGGACAGGTGGGTTTCGAATCAATCAGTTGGAAATGAAAAAATGGCTACAATAGCCAACAATATTTCAGATGGCGCAATGTCATTTTTAAAAGCGGAATATACAATGTTATCGTTTTTTGTTGTTATTGTAGGTGGGCTTTTGACTTATTTGGGCTATTTAGGCGAGGCTACATCAACAAGTCATAGTTTACTTGGATTTTCATTTTTAATTGGAGCGATATGTTCTGGACTTGCAGGGTTTATTGGTATGAAGGTAGCAACAAAGGCTAATGTAAGAACTACAAACGCAGCACAAAACTCTCTAGGAGAAGCATTAAGTATAGCTTTTTCAGGTGGTGCAGTAATGGGGTTAGGTGTAGTTGGCTTAGGGATGCTAGGTTTAACAGGATTATATCTATTTTATGAATCTACATTTACTGCATGGAGCCTTGCTCAAAGATTAGAAGTTTTAACTGGATTTTCTTTTGGCGCCTCATCTATTGCATTATTTGCAAGAGTTGGAGGTGGTATATATACTAAAGCTGCAGATGTTGGAGCTGATTTAGTTGGTAAGGTTGAAGCTGGGATACCAGAAGATCATCCATTAAATCCTGCCACTATTGCTGATAATGTTGGTGATAATGTAGGAGATGTTGCTGGTATGGGGGCTGATTTATTTGAATCATATGTTGGATCAATTATTGCAACGATGGTTCTTGGTTCAGCAATATTTGTAGCCAATGGTAGCACAGATGCTGGAATGGGTTTTGTAATTTTACCTTTAGTTTTAGCTGCCACAGGTATTATTTGTTCTATCATAGGAACATTTTTTGTAAAGGTTAGCGATGGAGGGAGCCCTCACAAAGCTTTAAATCTTGGTGAATTTTTATCAGCTTTATTAATGTTAATAGCATCTTATTTTATTATCACTAATCTTTTACCTAACAGCTGGTCAATTAATAATCAAACTTATTTTTCCATTGGAGCATTTTGGGCAACAATTGCTGGTTTAATTGCTGGTCTTTCAGTAGGGAAAGTAACGGAATATTATACTGGAACAGGGACAAAACCAGTAAATGAAATTGTCAGACAATCTGAAACAGGAGCAGCTACAAATATTATATCAGGGCTTGGTACAGGCATGATGTCTACGGCAATACCAATTTTATTAATATCAGCAGCAATATTAATTGCACATAATTATGCTGGTCTTTATGGTATTGCAATTGCTGCTGTTGGAATGTTAGCAAATACTGGTATTCAGCTTGCTGTTGATGCGTACGGACCAATTTCTGATAATGCGGGAGGTATTGCTGAAATGGCAGAACTTCCATCTGAGGTACGTACTAGAACAGATGAATTAGATGCTGTTGGTAACACTACAGCAGCTATAGGCAAAGGGTTCGCAATTGCTTCAGCAGCTTTAACTGCTTTAGCTTTATTTGCTGCTTTTGCTGATAAAGCAGAGCTTACTTCTATTAATGTGATGCAACCAATAGTGATGGTAGGTTTATTAATTGGAGCTATGCTTCCATTTGTATTTTCAGCTTTAGCCATGAATGCAGTTGGTCGTGCAGCTATGAGTATGATTCAAGAAGTAAGAAGACAATTTAATGATATACCTGCATTAAAAGCAGCATTAGAAATTATGAAGAAATATAATGCTGACTTAAGTAATGCTACTGAAGAAGATAGAAAAATATTTGATGAAGCTGATGGCAAAGCAGAATATGATAAATGTGTAGAAATATCAACACAGGCATCTATTAGAGAAATGGTGTTACCTGGTTTATTAGCTGTTCTTATTCCAATTTTAATTGGTTTTGTAGGTGGTAAAGAAATGTTAGGAGGCTTGTTAGCTGGTGTTACTGCATGTGGTGTTTTAATGGCAATATTTCAATCTAATGCAGGTGGAGCATGGGACAACGCCAAAAAAACTATAGAAGAGGAAGGACGTAAAGGTTCTGATGCTCATAAAGCAGCGGTAGTTGGTGACACTGTGGGCGATCCCTTTAAAGATACTTCTGGACCTTCTTTGAATATTTTAATTAAATTAATGTCAGTTGTTGCGCTAGTGATAGCGTCCTCAATTGTTTAAAGGAGAATTTATGTCTTATTATGAAACTATGTATATTGTACATCCTGCTTTAGAGGCAGGAAGGCTTAAAGACTTAATATTATCTGTTGAGTCAACACTTAAAGATTTTGGTGGAAAAACACATACAATAGAAGCTTGGGGTAAAAAGAAACTTGCATATCCTATAAATAAGGAAAAATATGGAATGTATGTATTATTTCAATTTGAAGCTGATGGAACTAAAAATAAAGAGTTTAATACAACATTAGATCATAACACAAATGTGTTAGCTTATTTAACCACTAAAATTGAAAAAAATGATTTAATTGAGGATTTAAAATCTATAGATAGTCAATTAGGCTTATTAAATAAAGATGAATCTAATAGTGATCAAGTTGAAAATATTAAAGAAAAAGATAATTCTGAAAATGAACAACAAGAGACTGTTGAACAAACTTCAGAAAATCAGGAGGATAAATAAATATGGCTGGATTATCATATCAAAAGAAAATATGTCCATTTAAAGAAAATAAAGATTTAGTTAAAATGATAAATTATAAAGAATACAAATTCTTAAGAAAATTTTTAACTGATCAAGGTAAAATTATTCCAGGTTATGTGACAGGCGTTTCTGCAAAATATCAAAGAATGATTGCTAAAGAAATAAAGAAAGCAAGAAACATTGCATTATTACCATATCATGTAGATCCAAGAAATATTTAGAAGGGAAAAAAATGAAAATAATTCTATTACAAAGTGTTAGAGGTTTAGGTGACCCAGGTCAAATTGTTAATGTTAAATCTGGTTATGCTAGAAATTATTTAATTCCTAATGATATGGCTATATATGCAACTAAAAGTAGTATTGCTCAAGCTGAATATCAAATCGAAAAATCTAAAGAATATGAGGCTAAAAGAGTAGCTGAATTAGAAGAGGTAGGCGCTAAATTAAATAAGGTAACATTAAAGTTTGAATTGCAAACGTCAGAAGAAGATAAGTTGTTTGGCTCTGTAACACCACAAATGGTATGTGATCAATTACTTGAAAGTGGATATAAAATTGAGAAGAAAGATGTTGCAATTCCAGAACCTATTAAAGCAATTGGTAGTTATTTTGTTGATATATATTTACATAAAGATGTTGTTGCACGAATCAAAGTAAAAGTAAAAGCTCTTTCTACATAATCTTAGTTCATGTATGCACAAGTTTGCTTTCCTTTTTTTCTAAATAAAACATTTACTTATAAAGTACCTGTAAAGTTTCAGGACATGGCATCTCCTGGTGTTTTAGTAAATGTTAAGTTTAAAAATAAGGACAGCAAAGGATTTTTAGTTTCTACATCTAATCAAGTTAATTTTAAAGGCCCAATCAATTCAATTATTTCAATTGAAAATCAGATTCCTCAAGAATTATGGCACACTTTAGAATGGATGTCAAAATATTATGTAACTCCAATTGGAAAAATAACTCAAACTGTATTATCGTGGGCTTTTAAAGATAATTCAATAAAAAGAAAAAGTTTGATTAAAGAAATTAAAACTGAATCACTAGATTCTTTTGATTTAACACATTCACAAGAAAAAATTTATAATAATATAATTTCTAATAAAAGAAAACCTCATTTTATATATGGTGTACCCGGTAGTGGAAAAACAGAAATTTATTTGAAATTATGTAATCACTATATTAATAAAAAAAAATCATGCCTTGTTCTAGTTCCAGAAATAGCTCTATCATCACAAATTTTTGATCGCTTTAAAAACTACTATGGTCATAATGTATTACTATGGCATAGTCAGACAACAGAGTCATATAGAAAAAATACACTCCATAAAATAAATAAGAAAGATCCTTGTATTATTATTGGTGCCCGTAGCGCCTTATTCGCTCCTATAAAAAACTTAGGAATAATAATTGTAGATGAAGAACATGATAGTTCATATAAAGAAGTAGAAAAACAACCTTGTTATAACGCTCGTGATTTATCTATTGTAAGAGCAAAATTTTCTAATGCAATAATAATTTTAGGAAGTGCAACTCCTAGTTTAGAGACTTATTTTAATTCTTATATTAATAATAAATACTTTGTATATGAATTAAATGAAAGATATGGAAATGCGAAGTTACCATCAGTCAAGATAATAGATATGAATGACTCAGATCAAAAAATATCCAATCAAAATATCATTAGCCATTTTTTATATAAACAAATTGAAAAAAGAATTCAAAACAATGAACAAGTATTAATATTGCATAATAGAAGAGGTTTTTCTGCTATAAAAGTATGCACTGAATCTGATGAAATACTACATTGTGAAGATTGTGACGTTATTTTAACATACCATGCAAAAATTGAACAACTAATTTGTCATCATTGTAATAAAAAATATTCAATTGAAAAATATACTAAATCTAATATTAAATATTTAGGTTATGGGACAGAACATATTGAGAGTATTTTAAGTCAGCTTTTTCCAAGCTCGAATATTATTAGAATGGATGCTGATTCAGCAAAAACTATGAAAAAACAAAAGGAGATTTTAACAAAATTTCAAGATAATGATTTTAATATATTATTGGGAACTCAAATGATTGCAAAGGGCTTAGACTTCAAAAATATTACTTTAGTTGCTGTACTAAATGCAGATTTAGGTATGTTTATTCCTGATTTTAGGTCTTATGAAAAAACATTTCAATTACTATATCAAGTTATAGGACGATCAGGAAGAAGTGATAAATTAGGAGAAGCTATTATTCAAACCTATCAACCTAAAAATCAATTAATTCAAATGTCAACTAATTATCAATCTAAGCAGTTTTATAACTTAAATTTAGAAAGTAGAAAAAATCTTAATTACCCTCCCTTTAAGAGATTAATTCGTATTCTATTTCAATCAAAGTCTTTAAAAAATTGTATTAATAGTTCAAATAAAATATATAAAATTTTAAAGAATCAGTTCAAAGATTCCATCATTGGCCCCTTACCTTGTCCAATTGAAAAGTTAGCTTCAAATAATCGCTATCATATTTTACTAAAAGTAGATGCTAAAGAAATGTCTTATTCCATAAAAACTATGCAGTACATTCAAGATAATAAAGAACAATTAGTTAATAAAAATGTAAAATTATTAATTGATATTGATTCCATATCGGTACTTTAATATGAAAAGAATATTTTTATTTATTTTGATCTCAATATGTTGCACAAACACAAGCTATCAAGGTCTATTATTTCCTATCAATACATTTGAAGTATTAACAAATAATTCTGACTATCATATTTTTAAAAATATGATTTTATCCAAATCAAAATATAATTCATTCTCATCAAGTTATATAAGTTTTCCAAATGATATTTCTTCAAACACTTTAATTTATGATTATAAAATAACAAATTTGAGAATGAAATCTGGCATTCAAATTATTAATTTTGGTAATATTGAGGATTCTGAAACAGGCTACAGTTTTTCTTCACAAGATTATATTTTTAGCCACCAATTTTCAAAAAAGATTTATCATCAACTTTATTCATCGGTTGAAATTAACTATTTGTATTCAAAAATTGACAATTTTAAAAGTAGTATTCTTACAACCAAAATAAATGTTTTTTATAAATTAAATAGATTTATTTTTAATATATTTTTAGATAATTATGGAAAAGTAATTAATTCATACACTATATATAAAGAAAAAATACCCGAATTATATGGTTATTCTTTATTAGTAAAGCCCAAAAATATAAATTTATTATTTTCATTGAAACAGGAATTTTATGTTAATACATCTAATCTTAATATAAGTGCTGAATTACTATTAAAAAGAAGTTCGATCTTTATTGGATTTTCATCAATTGCTCAAGATTTATATTTTGGAGATTTTTACGAAGATTTTTTTACTGGCACTGGTTTTGGGCTAAAAACCCAATATAAAAAATTTAATATTTCTTTGGGCTATCAAAATTTAGGACCACTTGGAAGCATATCAAGTTTGACAGTAAATAAATTAATTAATTAAATTATATTTTAAACCAATATTTTTGAATGCACTTATTGCACAATCAAGCTCTTCTTTTGTATGCGCTGCACTTATTTGAACTCTAATTCTAGCTTCATCCTTAGGTACTACTGGATATGAAAATCCAATAACATAAACATTTTCATTAAGCATATCGTCAGCCATTTTTTGAGCTATCTTTGCATCTCCAATCATCACAGGCACTATCGGATGTATACTTTCTTTAATCGTAAAACCTAACTTCGTTATTTTTGATCTAAAGTATTGAGTATTTTCATTTACTTTATCAATTAAATCATTACTTTTCTCTAGAAGATCTAAAACTTTAATTGACGCAGCTACTATCACGGGAGCTAAAGAATTACTAAAAAGATAAGGCCGTGATTTTTGTCTTAGTATCGAAATAATTTCTTTATTTGCTGATGTAAAACCACCCGATGCGCCACCTAAAGCTTTTCCCAGTGTTGATGTAATAATATCAACTTCATTAAGTACATTATGAAATTCAGCGGAACCTCTACCCGTCTTTCCAACAAAACCAGTTGCATGTGAATCATCGACATGAACAAGCGCATTATATTTTTTTGCAAGTGCACATATTTTATCTAATTTTGCTATATAACCATCCATTGAAAAAACTCCATCAGTAGTAATTAATCGAAATCTATTATTTTGAGTTTCTTTTAAAATTGCCTCTAATTCTTCCATATTCGAATTTTGGTATCGATGTCTATCTGCTTTACAAAGACGTACACCATCAATTATACTTGCATGATTTAATGAATCAGATATTATGGCATCTTCTTTATCCAAAAGTGTTTCAAATAGCCCACCATTTGCATCATAACATGATGTATATAAAATTGTATCTTCTTTTTTTAAAAATGATGAGATTTTTTCTTCAAGTCGTGTATGAATAGTTTGGGTACCACAAATAAAGCGTACAGAACTTAATCCAAAGCCCCATTGATCTAAGGCCATTTTCGCTGATTTTTTTATATCCGAATTATTTGATAAACCTAAATAATTATTTGCACAGAAATTTAAAACCGTTTTATTGTTTACACTTATATTTGCACTTTGATCAGATTCAATAATTCTTTCATTTTTATATAAACCTTCATTTTTTATTTTTGACAACTCTTTTTTTAGAAATATTTTATTTGTATACATATTTATTCTTTCATTTTATAGTAATCTGAAATATATGGAATTAAATAATCATCAAATGCTTTATTAAAATTAAATTTTGGCTCCCAACCCCAATCCTTTTTGGCTGCTGATTGATCTAAATCAGAAGGCCAACAATCAATTAAAGACTGTCTTCTTTCGTTAATATCGTAATTTAATTGAAAATTTGGAAAATGTGCTTTTAATTTATTGTATATTTCTTGAACAGTAGGATTAAAAGCTTGAATATGATAAACATTTCTTTTCAAGGAACTCCTTTTAGTATTCATTAATGTTATTATAGCATCAATAGCATCAGGCATTACCATAAATGGTATACATGATTTTGGATTAACATAACAAGTATAACTCTTATTCTGTACAGCATTGTGAATCATTTCAGGGGCGTAATCACTAGTACCACCAACAGGTAATGTATTTGCACTAACAATACCTGAAAATCTCAAAGATCTAAAATCAAGATTGTTCATTAAATCAGAGTATTTACTAAAATATGAACCTATTCTTTCACAGTACAATTTATTACATCCATACATATTACTTGGATCACAAAATTCATCTTCTGATATTTTTACATTATTATTTTTGTCTAAGTGATAAACAGCTATTGAGCTAGCAAAAAAAAATTTAACTTTAGTATTATTATTTTGAATTTCATATAATAAATTTAAAAAACCATCAACATTTATTTGATGTGATAAAAATGGTAACGATTCAGCCTTAGTGCTTAGAATTGCTGCTAGATGATAAACTTGTTTTATTTTATTTTCAGTAAAGATTTTATTAATCAATTGCTTATCTTTTATATCTCCAATATAGCTTTTTGTTAAAAATGATTTGATTGATTTTTTAATTGGCTTGATATCTAATCCAATAATATTTTTTACATCTAATTCTTTTAGTCGTTGAACTAATGCGCTGCCCATTTCACCATTTAAGCCAGTAATTAATATCATTAAATTAAAACCTATTTTTTTATTTGATTAATTATAATACTATAAAATTTACAACTTAATATATTAATTTTAAATCGAACATTTATTTATATTATAAAATGATTTTTAAAAGATATTTTATATTTTTACTACTTATAGTAGCTTGCTCAGTAAATAATGATGACAATGAAACATATGGCATAAATTTTGGCTCTGATGATGGTCTGGATATAGTTACTTGGAATTTAGAATTTTTTCCAAAACATCAAGAAACATTAGAGTATTTACTAGATTTTATACCAAGCATTAATTCTGATATATATGCTTTACAAGAAATTTCCAATCAAAATGAATTTAATAAATTAGTTAATGAGCTAGGCCCAGAATGGGTTGGTTTTAGATCAGACGATAGTGATTATCAAGAATTATCGTACATAGTGAATTCTAATTTTGTGGATATTATTACCACACCTTATTCTATCTTGGAAGATCAAGAGCATTTTTTTGCATATAGAGCTCCCTATGTTTTAGAGGTTAATTTTAATGAAACTAAATATATTATAATTAATGTTCATTATAAGTGTTGCGGAAATGGAACAATCGAATCTGATTATTGGGATGAAGAATATAGAAGACAACAGGCTACTTACCATTTAAAAAGTTATATAGATAATAATTTTTCAAATGAAAATGTAGTTATTGTAGGTGACTTTAATGATGATATTTCAGAAGAAGTTTCTAAAAACGTATTTTATGAATTTTTAAATGATCCTGATAATTATTTTTTTACTGATACATACATTGCTGAAGGCAGCTCAGAAAACTGGTCTTTTCCTAGCTACCCAAGTCACTTAGACCATATTCTTGTAACAAATGAACTTTTTATTGATTCTATTAATACTTTTACAATTAAACTTGATGATTATATGATTGGTGGATTTCAAAAATATGATAACTATATTTCCGATCATAGACCTGTAGGTATTAACCTGTAATCCAATTTATAATTTTTTCAGCAATTCTATCTTTTCTATCTTTTTCAAATTCTATTTCTGAACCATCTTTTCCGTAAACATAAACATGATTAGTGTTAGAATTAAATCCTTCACCATCTTTGTTGGCATAATTTAGAATTACATAATCAGCATTTTTATTTATTAATTTATTTTTTGCATTGGTAATACCATTATCAGTTTCTAATGCAAATACAATTATTGTTGCATCAGTTTTTTTTGAAATCTTTTGAATTACATCAGGATTTTCTTTCAAGTTAATTATTAATTCCGATTGATTTTTTTTAATTTTATTTCTGTGTACTTTTATAGGAGAGTAATCTACAACTGCTGCGCACATAAATATGTAATCCATTTTTTTTAAATCCACTGAATCAAAAGCTAATACTAAATCATCAGCCGTTACAATATTTATTAATTTTGCTTCTGGATGAGGCTTTAAATTAACAGGGCCAGAGATTAAGGTTGTATTTGCACCTTTATTACATACAGCATTTGCAATTGAGTATCCCATTTTACCAGATGAGTGGTTTGATATGAATCTTACAGGGTCTATTGGCTCAAGTGTGGGGCCTGCAGTTATTAAAATATTTTTATTTTTAAGCGGCTGTTTAATTTCTAGAACAGATCTGATTTCATTTGTGATGGTATTAATATTAGCTAATCTTCCTTCACCTTCGTGTAGACTAGCCAAATACCCACTTTCTGGATTAATTATTATCTTATTCATAGATTTTAACTTATCTACAGACTCAATTATAGATTTATTTTGCCACATTTTGTAATTCATGGCAGGTGCAAAAATTATAGGCTGTTCACATACCGATAATGTAGTGGATACAATATCATCTGCAATACCATTAGCAACTTTTGATAGAATATTAGCTGTAGCAGGCATAACAAGAATTAAATCTAAATCAAATGATAAGTTTATGTGTTCAAGTCCAGCTTTTGGACTATCAGGAAATAAGTCTGTAATCACTTCGTTATTAGTAAGGGCTGCAAAGGTTGATTTGCCAACAAATTTTTCAGATGATTTTGTCATCATCACCTGTACATTCATTTCTTGCTTTTTTAATACTCTAATAATTTCACAGGTTTTGTATGCAGCTATTGAACCTGTAATGCAAATTAAAAGATTTTTATTTTTTAATGTATTTACTTTTTTATGCATAACATTAATCCATCTCTTATTGGGAGCATTGTATTAAAACATTTTTTATCTTCATTAATAATTTTTGCTGTTTCTGAAATAGTTTTTGTCTCTTTATCTTGAGGATTTAGAACTTTACCACCCCAAAGCATATTATCTAATATCATTATTCCGTTAGGTCTTAACAATTTAATACATTCTCTATAGTAATTAATGTAATTATTTTTATCAGCATCAATAAAGCAAAAATCAAAACTATTTTCTTCAAAAATTTTAATAGATTTTAAAGCTGGTCCTTCATGTATTTTAATTTGTTTATAGTAATGACTTTTTTTCAAAAATTTTTTGGCCGTTTCAATATGATTATTTCCTATTTCACATGTATGAATAAATGCATCATTAGATATACATTCTGCCATTTTAAGTGCGCTATATCCAGTAAACATACCAATTTCTAATATATTTTTTGCATTTATTGCTATTATAAAACTTTTTAAAATATTTGCAACTTGAATCCCGCTTATCATTTGCGGAGCCGGCTCATTATCATATGTATATTTAATTAATTCATTACCTAAATCTGACTCTCTATTGGAATTAGTTTCACAATAATTAATAATATCATTTTTATTTATCTCAGCAATCATAATAATTTATCTAACTCACCATTTTGTTCTAAAAATAATAAAGAATCATAGCCACCAATATATCGATTATTAATACATATCTGAGGAACTGTAGAACCACCAGTTAATTTTTGTAATTCTTGCCTACTAATATCTTCTTTTTCAATATCAACTTCTTTAAAATCAACGCCTTTTTGAATAAGTAAATTTTTAGCAAAGCGACATGGAGCACACCAAGATGCACTATACATAATTACCATAAAATATTCCTATAATTTTATTAAATTTAATATAATAAATATAAATATCATCAATCAATATTCAGGAGGCTTAAATGCTACTAAAAGTAGGTGAAAAAGCACCAAAATTTAATTTATTAAACCAAGAAGGTCAAATCATCTCTTCAGATAAATTATATAATCAAAAATATATTTTATGGTTTTATCCAAAAGCTAGCACACCTGGTTGAACAGTTCAAGGTCAAGGGTTCCGTGATGAGCTCAATTCATTTTTGGATTTAGGAATTAAAATATTTGGTGTTTCAGCAGATTCAATCAAAAAACAAAAAAATTTTCATACAAAACAAAATTTTAACTTTGATTTATTATCAGATGAATCACATCAAATGCTTGAAGAATATGGTGCTTGGGGTTTAAAAAAGTTTATGGGAAGAGAGTATATGGGGATTAACCGAATTACTTATATAATAGATGAGCAAGGATACATTGCATCAGTTTTTGATAAAGTTAAAACAAAAACTCATGCAATTGATGTTTTAGATGTTTTGTAGAAAAATATCCATACTTTTTTTTATAGCTTTATCCTATACACAAACCTATCCTCAGATTGGTAGTGACGAAACATTAGATATTGTTACTTGGAATATTGAAAATTTCCCTAAAAATGAACAAACAATTAATTATTTATCTGAAATTATTAATGATATTAATGTTGATTTAATTGCCTTACAAGAAATAGAAAGTCAAAATTCATTTGAAGACCTTATCAGCAATTTAAATGGATCCTGGTATGGATACAGAGCAGATGATGGAAATTGGGGTGAGCTATCTTATTTAATAAATACAGATAATATTCAAATCACACATTATCCTTATACAATTTTGGATGATTATGAACATTTTTATGCTTATAGAACCCCCTATATTGTTAAAGTTCAGTTTTCAAACGAAGAATTCATAATCATCAATGTTCATTATAAATGTTGTGGTGATGGATATGTTGAAGATGATTATTGGGATGAAGAATATAGAAGATTAATTGCTAATCAATATTTGAAAGATTATATTGATTTTCATTTTAGTAATGAAAATGTAATAATTTTAGGAGATTTTAATGATGATATAGCTGAGCCAACTACTAACAATGTTTTTAATGATTTTTTATTTGATCATTTGAATTATATTTTTACAGATTTATTTATTGCTCAAGGCCTATCATCTGATTGGTCTTTTCCTAATTGGCCAAGTCACCTAGATCATATATTAATAACTGATGAGTTGTTTGATAACATTTCTAATGATTCTGTATTTACTTTTAAAATAGATGATTATATGAGTGGATGGTGGGAATATGATAATTTAATTTCAGATCATCGACCAGTTGTAATAAATCTTCAATTTGAAATGACAGGTGATATTAACTTTGATGGTATTATAAATGTATTAGATGTAACAATATTAATTAATATGATTTTAAATAATGATTTTTCTGAAATTGTAGATCTTAATAATGATTTAGGTTTAAATATTTTAGATGTTATCTTACTTATTGATCTTATTTTTTCTTAATCGTTATTTTTACTGATTTCATCTAATTTATTTATTCCTTTTTCTACCTCTTGCAAAACCTTGTCTTTAACAGAATTTATTTTTTCTTGGTTTGGTAGTGTTTGATCAGTATACATTAAGTAGCCTATATAACAAATTAAGACAATCAAAATTATCATTAATAGTTTAAAGATTTTTTTTAAAATACTATACACTAGAATTAATATTAATATACTAACTATTGTCAAGTAAATAGGTTCATTAATTATAATATTATAAATGTGTTCTAAGCTCATTTTATTTAGTATTAATTAATTTTTGTATTTCAATATTTTGAGCATTAGGATTTAATAGGATAGCTTTTTGGATACTTTCTTTAGCTTTTTCAATATTATTTTTTTGAGAATAAAAAATTGCCATATCTTGAAATAATTGTGATAATTCTATTTTAATCAACTCTTCATCTTTTAAACTTTTTATTACCTCAATTAACAAATGTGTTTGGCTGATAGCACCTTCATAATTCTTATTATTATATAGGTTTTTAATTTTACTTCTTCCCATTTCAAAGATTTTTAAGAGCTCATCTTTTGAGTTATTTTTTGCAGCTAATTGTAAAGTATCTATAGGATTAAGCAATAAGTTAATTCTTTGAATCTGCTGGTAAATAGAGTCAGCATGATTAATTAGATATGCTTTATTAATAAATTCATAAGCTTCTTCAAATTTATTTTCAATAATTGAAATTTCAGATAAATAATACAAAGATGTGATTTTTATAGTATAATCATTATTGTAGCTGAGATTTTCAAAATCAGATTTTAAAATATCTAAACTTTTATCATTTAGTAAATTATTATTTTTTAAATATTTAAATTCATCAATAATTGATTCTAAATTGATATGATTAGAATCTTTGCACCCAAATAATAAAAGTAAAGTTAGAAAAATTAATTTAGATAGTTTTTGCATTTTTACTCTCCAAAAATTTTTTGAAAAAATGAAGGAAAAAAATATAATATAATCAACCACATTATTCCTTTTAATAAATAAAATAAAAAAGCTCCAGATATAATTTTTTTTAATAATTTCATTTTTTAATGTTTCTCAAGACAAATTTAGTTTATAAATATTCCTAAAGACAAATAAATTATAAATTTGATATAACCAACCTAATTTTTTCACCTAATATATCAACATGCTCTTTAGTTACAGTAAGAGCTGGCGCAATTCTTACAGTTGAATGATGAGTTTCTTTGGCATATATACCATTATTTAATAGTTCCATAGAAACTTTGTGCCCATCTAAATTCTTTGCATCATGCATTTCAAATGCAGTCAGTAACCCTTTACCTCTAACCTCTTTTATTTTATCCGGAAAATCACTTTTAAGATTTTGAAAATGACCCATTAATTGTGCGCCTCTTTTTTTTGCATTTTGCGCTAAATTTTCTTCGATTAAAGTTTTTATTGCATAAATACCTACAACTGAAGCAAGTGGATAACCACCAAATGTGGATCCTTCAGATCCAGGAGTTAGAGTACCAATCACATCATCTCTTCCTGCTACAAAAGATACAGGTAAAATACCACCTCCAGCTGCTTTACCGCAACCCATGATATCAGGCTTAACATCATACAATTGATGTGCAAAATATTCACCCGTTCTACCAAATCCAGTTTGCACCTCATCAAATGCGAGTAAAATATTATGTTCTTTGCATAATTTTGACACTTTTGGCCAATAATCATCATCAGGTACAATTACTCCAGCTTCGCCTTGAATAGGCTCAACGGAATAAGCTGCAATTTTATCACCCTTTCTTTCAAATAAATCTTTTAATGCATCATAATCATTATATGGAACTAATTCAATACCAGGAACAAATGGACCAAATCCTGATCTTGAGTCTGGATCATCTGACATTGATACCGCAGATAGTGATCTACCATGGAAATTGCCTGTAGCTCCTATTACTAAACATTCATTTTCTGGAATACCTTTTACAAATTGACCCCATCGTCTACATAACTTAAAGGTTAATTCCCATGACTCAACACCGGCAACTTTAGGAACAACTCTTTCCATCCCTGTAAAAGCAGTTGTAGCTAATAAAAATGCACTCATATATTTATGTCTTATTGATCTTGGTACTGTAGGTAATTTTTCATTTTGCAGATGTGCAATTACTGCATCAACTATTGTTGTGTTTAATTGACCTTGATTAACTGCTGAGTAACAACATAGCCCATCTAACAATTCTTCTTCAATATAACTATTTACGGTATCCTTTGATGGTTTTCTACAAATTAAAGTAGATGAATCTTTTACATGAGAAACAACAACATTTTCTAAAGGACTGTAATTTTGTCCTCCATTTTCTTTTTCTATTTTTTCATGATCTGATGGAGATAAATCTCCAATACGTACCCCATTAACTGTTAAATCATCCCCATAGCCATCAATTTTTACCATTTCTTTTACCTCTTTGTTTTGATTAAATCTGTTATCAAAAAAGCTAATTCGATACTTTGTTCATGATTTAGTCTTGGGTCACATGAAGTTTCATATTTTAAGTGTAAATCTGACTCTTTAATATTTCTGATGCCACCAACACACTCAGTAACATCATTAGGAGTTAATTCAAAATGGACACCATTAGCTTTTGTAATTGAATTATAATGTATATCAAAAAATATTTCTAATTCCTTTGTAATTGCATTAAAATTTCTTGTTTTATACTTATTATCATATTTATATGTATTGCCATGCATAGGATCACAACTCCATATGACATTAAAATTATTTTTTGAAATCATTTTGATTATTAGTGGTAATTCTTTTTCAATATTTTTTTTACCAAATCTACATATCAGAACAATTTTCCCTTTTTCGTTTAAGGGATTTATTTTTTTAATAATTAATTCTAAATCACTTAAATCAATATTAGGACCACACTTTATTCCAATTGGATTTTCTATACCACTTAAATATTCTACATGAGCACTATTTAATTGTCTAGTTCTATCTCCCAACCAAACCATATGAGCAGAGGAATTATAAAACTTACTATTATATGATCTAGTTAATGCTGATTCATAACCTAACAATAAGCATTCATGAGAGATATAAAATTCATTGAATTTTTTTTCGCTAAATAAATTAATATCATTGCTAATAGTATTTAAAAATTTAAGAGATTTATTTACATCTTTAATTGTTTTATCAAAACGATTATATATTTTAGAATGGTTAAGCATTTCAATATTCCAGAAATGCTTTAAATTTTTAAATTTATTTTTAATAATTGGCTGTATCAAATTTAAAGTAGCTGTTGATTTATGATATGCCTCCAATAAACGATCTGGATTGGGTGTTCTAGCTTTTAAATTAAAATCAACTTTGTTAACAGCATCACCTCTAAAAGTTGGCAATGTTATGCCATTTCTTGTTTCTGTTAAAGAAGTTCTTGGCTTGGCATATTGACCTGCAAACCTTCCTATCTTAACTGTATCTATTGATGCGCCATAAGAAATGATTGTTGCCATTTGAAATAAAATTTTTAGCTTATCTTTAATTGATTGTTCTGAAAATTCGTTGAATGATTCAGCACACTCTCCTCCTTGTAATAAAAATGCTTTCCCATCTTGAACCTGAACAAGCCTATTTTTTAATTTATTAATTTGATCTGGAAAAATTAATGAAGGGTAATTATGTAATATATTTATTGTAGACTCATAAATAGATTTGTCTGGCCAAATAGGTTGTTGTAGTAATTTATAATTTTTCCAACTATTTAAATTCCAACTAAGGTTTAATTTTCTTTTTTCCATTGTTCCCATGTTAAAGTTTTTAATTGTAAAGCATGAATTTCATTTGTAATCATATTACCTAAAATTTTATAAATTAGCCGATGTTGCTCTATCAAATTTTTCCCTATAAAATCATCACTAATTATTATGGCATTAAAATGATCATTTGTTCCTGTCATATCTTGTAAAAATATTTTTGGATCTTGTAATGCCTTTTTTAATTTTTCTTCTATTTTTTTTTCTATCATATTTATCTTTTAAAATATGTCTTAAATTTAAACATCTTAGATTATATCTTTTTAAGATTTTTGTAAATAAGTAAAAAATTTTTAAATTTTAAAAAATGCATAAAATTTACCTAACTATTCTTTTTACCCTTCTTTTCAGCTATGAATTAGAAGAGAAGCTTTCTATAACAGAGTTAAAAGAAGAAGCTCAGCTATTTATTCTGAATAAATCTTATATTGATGCAATTGCTAATTATGAGAAAATTTATGATATACAATCTTTAATTTTTGGATCACAGAATAAGAATTTATCTGAAACTCTAATTGTTTTAGGAGATTTATATTATAAAATTGATGATGAAATCAACACATTACGTTGTTTTCAGGAAGCAATTCATATAATGCATTACAATTCACTGCTATCTGATCAACTATTAATCACACCCTTTGAATATCTATATGAAATATATCTAAATAATGACCAACTCGAAATTTCAGAATTAATTTCAAATCATTTATCGTATCTATATTCATTAGATACTCTTTCTTATGATAATACAGATTGGACTAATGCATTAAATAAACAAGCTGATTTAGATAAAATTAATAAACAATTAACTTTTTTAGAAGATAGTATTTTTGTTATACAACCCAATGACTTTGTTGATAGCGCAAAGGTTAATATTAAAAATACTGAATATAATAGAGCAATCATTTCATTATCTACTGCTTTTGTTGAAGGCTATGATATTTTTGATTATGATTTTTATAATGATTTTTTTAATTCTCTAAATGATTTAGAATTAAATCAACTCCAAGATTATTTTCAAACATCTAAATATTCTGATAATCAAGATATACAGGCAGCTGCATATTTTTTCTTATCAATGATTTCATTTAAACTAGGTAATAATAACCTTTCTTTATCGTATACAAATGAATTTTTACGACTTATGCCTGATGATTTAATTGGGTATACAATTTTAGCTAACAATTATTTTTCAGAAAAAAATTATATAGATGCATTATCAGAATATCAAAAAATTATTTGGGCAAATCCAGATAATGAGTTAGCCCTTTTTCAGCAGGGCGTTTGTTTTTATAAATTAAATTATAATGCCCAAGCTCAACAAAATTTTAATATAGTTTTAGAAAATAATCAAAATCACTATAATAGTAAATATTATTTAGCATTAATTAATTACGAAAATGAAAAATTCAATCAAGCTATTCCCTTATTTTTAGAGTTACTTCAGAATGATTCTAAAAATTATGAAATATATAATTATTTAGGTAATTCCTATCTAAAAACTAATAATTTAAAATTAGCTCTTTCATCTTTCAGGCAATCCTTAACATTAAATTCTTATGATGCAAATATTTACTATCAAATAGGTTTAATTTATGAAAAATTATTAAATATAGATGAGGCTATAAAAAATTATAATCAAGCTATTAATATGGACGATAATAATAATGATTTGATATTTAGGTTAGGAATGATTTTATACCAAGATGGGCAATATAAAAAATCTTTAGAATATTTACGCAGACACCTTTTATACGAGCCTAAAGACATTCAAGTAATTAAAATTTTAGCTAATATTTTATATTCACTTAATCGTTTACCTGAATCTATAGATAACTATAAACGATTAATTGAATTAGATCAAAACAATTTATCATATTATTATAAAATTGCATCTGCATATTGGGACTTGGGACAATATAATAAAGCACAATTTTATTATAATACTATATTGGAATATGAAGAATTTCAAACAGGTGAAGTGTATTATTATTTAGGCTTTATTGCTAATCAAAATAAAAATTATGATTTAGCTCTAGATTATTTTTTTTATGCACGGGAATGTGAATATAGTAGCTTAAATTTATATAATCAAATTTCTTTTGCTCTTTTACAAAAAGAAAATTATAAAGATTTAATTCCCTTATTGCATGAAGGGCTATATTATCATCCTGATAATTATGAGTTATTATATAATTTAGCTTTTTCTTATTTTCATATTGACCTATATGAAGAATCCATTAGTTTGTTTAAAAAATATATTATTAGAAATAGCAATGATTTAACCGCCTCCTATTTACTAGGTGTCGCATATTATAAAATGAAACAATATAAATCATCATTATATTATCTTGAATTAGTTAATAATAGTAATGATTTTGAAATTTTATATTATTTAGGATCATGCCATTATGAGCTTGAAAATTATTCTAAAGCAATTCGTGCATTTAAAAAATCTTTAATCATTAATCCAAGAAATCAGTACGCTATTTATGCATTAGGTCAGACATACATTGAGTCAGGTAATAAAAGAGATGCAAATAGACAACTTAAGGCATTAATGAACTTTGATAGTGAACTATTTCAATTATTAAAAATTTCATTCGAAGCAAAATTTATTGATTAATTTAATGAAAAAAATAATTTTTAGATTAAATTATAGTATGAAAAAAGAACAAATATAATTATGAAAATACTTATTCCACCAAGTGAAGGTAAAGCTAAAGTCCAACCATTAGATATTTTATTTAAGGATACAAACTTTCAATTTTCTGAATATACCCAACAAATTGTAGATTATTTAGGCCTAATCGAACTTGAAGATTTAACATCTGTATATGGGACATCTCAAGAAAAAGCAACTATGTTTCATAGGCAAAATCAAGATGTATTTAATAGTAAATGTGTTCCAGCTATAGAAAGATATACTGGAGTTGTTTATAACCATATTGAATGGTCTAGTCTTTCTAAAAAATCGCAGAAGTATATGAATAACCATATTCTTATCTTTAGTGGTTTATTTGGCTTATTGTCTCCTGATACATTAATTCCTGACTATAAATTAAAAATGAATGTATTATCATTAAAAAGATTATGGGGTCCCATCATTACAGAGCATTTAAGTAAAGAAGATTTAATTTTTGATCTTTTACCTCAAGTACATAGAAAAGCATATACACCTAATAAGAATACTATACAAATTGACTTTCTCGTAAAAAATAAAGGCAAAACAACTGCTGCTGGACATTTTGGAAAATCAGTCAAAGGTGAATTCGTTCGTTTTTTAGCTCAAAATCAAGTAAAATCCATAAAAGAGTTTAAAGGTTTTGAATATGACGGTTTTAAGTGGGACGGAAAAAATTTTGTTAAAAATACCTAAGTGTCAATATTCCAAAACTACAAATATATTTTTTATGATTTAGAAACAACAGGGCAAAATGCGTGCTTTGATCAGGTAATTAGATTCGCTGCTAAAGAAACAGATTATAAATTAAATATAATTAAACACCATAATATTGACATTAAGCTTAGATGTGACATTATTCCTCATCCAAAAGCATTATTAGTCAACAGATTATCAATTGATCAACTTAAGCTCGGAAAAAATGAATATGATGCATTCAAAGAAATTCATTCTATCATGAATCAAGCTAATACAATTAATATTGGATATAATAGTTTAAGTTTTGATGACAATTTTTTGAGATTTGGATTTTATAGAAATTTGTTTGAACCATATACACATCAATATAAGAATAATAATTTTAGAGCTGATTTATATAAAATGATTATGGTTTATTATTTATATAAAAAAGATGAAGCAATTACATGGCCTATGCCTAATAATAGATTAAGTTTAAGATTAGAACAAATAAATGCTATTAATTCATTATATGAAGGTATGTCCCATGATGCAGAAGTAGATGTTTTTGTAACTATTGAATTAGCAAAAAAATTACAGACTATTGATCATAAAATGTGGGACTATTTAATTTCATCATTTATGGTAAATAATGATAAAAATTATTTTGAAAAATTACCAGATTTAGAATGCATAGATAACTCAAAATATAAAATAGGTGTATTTGTAAGTAATAAAAATGGATTAGCATCTAATTATGCATCTCCGATTCTAGCATTATGCCAAGCTTATGAAAATACAGAAAAAAAAGAAAAGAAGTATAGATTATTACGTTTAGATATGTATGATTTTTCAGAGTTCACAGAAGATAATTTTGATAAAAAAATTGAAAAAGGAATTCTCACTAAAACTTTTGGTGAACCTAATTTCATACTACCTTTTTCTGATAAATATTTACGTATTTTTAATGAACATATTACAGGTCTAGCAAAATCTAATTTATCTTGGTTAAAGCACAACCCTAATTGTTTAGAAAAGTTAATACAAAAGCATAGAAATAAAAATTTTGAAAAAAGTGATTTGAAGCTTGATTTAGATGCAAGTTTATATTCTGGAGGTTTTTTTAGTAAAGAGGAAAAAAATATAAGTGAAGAATTTCATATAAGTAATGAATTAAAAAAAGTAGCGATGATTTCATCTCTTTCCCAAAAAGATCCATCTAGTCGTATTGTTCAAATAGCAAAAAGAATTTTAGGACGCAATTTTTTTGATTATTTAAATGATATCCATAAAGAAGAGTATTCAAAATATTTGAGCTCTATTTTTCATAAAAAACCTAGCACAGTTGATTATGGAGGAAAATTAAGAGTTGATCCGAATGTCATTTTAAAAGAAACTAAAGAACTTAATAAAAATTCTAACAATAATTCTGAAGATAATAATATTTTAAATCAATTAGAAAAATTGATTGAAGAAAAAATTCAAACTCAAACAGATTTAGGTTTTTGATAAAATTCTTAAGTATGTTAATTTAAAGTATGGCACTAGAATATAATATATGTGAAAATGAATAGCTCCGAAAAAAACGGAGCTTTTTTTTTGTCTCAAAATCCTGCTACACTCTTGTTGGAAGATGGTACTATATTTAAGGGTTATGCTTTAGGTGCTATTGGGACTACAACAGGCGAACTATGTTTTAATACTAGCATGGTTGGCTATCAAGAAATTTTAACAGATCCATCATATAATAGACAGATAATTCTTATGACATATCCACAAATTGGTAATTATGGTATTAATTCAAAAGATATTGAGAGTAGAAAAATTCAAGCCTCAGGCTTAATAATAAAAGATATTTCATATTATCCATCAAACTATCAATCTGAAAAACCATTAGATCAATATTTAATAGATAATAATATTGTTGGTATTTATGGAATTGACACACGCTCATTAACAAAACATTTAAGAAATAATGGTGCAATGAACGCAATTATTAGCTCCAAAATAATGGATGATAAAAAACTTTTAGAAAAACTAGACGCAACTCCTTCAATGGAAGGTTTGAATTTAGTAGAAAATGTTACTTGCAGTAAATCATATCAATATGAAATTAATTCACAAAATCAATTTAAGGTTGCAGCGATTGATTATGGTATTAAAAGTAATATATTAAAATTATTAAATGAATATAATTGTAATGTGACTATTTTTCCAGCTAATGTAACCAATGATGAGATTAATAACTTTAAACCAGATGGCATATTCCTTTCAAATGGGCCAGGTGATCCTTCAGCGGTTGATTATGCAATAAAATGTATTCAAAGCTTAATAGGTATGTATCCTATTTTTGGGATTTGTCTTGGCCATCAACTATTGGCATTAGCATTAGGTGCAAAGACATTCAAGCTTAAATATGGGCATAGAGGTTCAAACCATCCAGTAAAAAACTTATCAAACAATAAAATTGAAATTACAAGCCAAAATCATGGCTTTGCTGTTAGCAAAGATAATTTACCCAATGATATCACAGTTACTCATATTAATTTAAATGATAACACAATAGCTGGAATATCTAACGTTGATATGAAAGCATTTTCAGTTCAGTATCACCCTGAATCATCACCTGGACCTCATGATTCAGAATATTTATTTCAATTATTTACAAAATTGATGGAAGACAATGCCCAAAAGAAATGATATACAATCAGTACTGATAATAGGTTCTGGACCCATTGTTATTGGGCAGAGCTGTGAGTTTGATTATTCTGGAACACAAGCTTGCAGAGCATTACAAGAAGAGGGTTATAAAGTTATTCTCATCAATTCTAATCCTGCAACTATAATGACTGATAAAGATTTAGCGGACGCAACTTATTTAGAGCCTATAACTACTGATTCAATTGAAAAAATAATACAAAAAGAAAATCCAGACGCAATTTTACCTACAGTAGGGGGGCAGACCGCTTTAGATATTGTTATTCAGTTAAACGAAAAAGGTATCTTAGAAAAATATAAAGTAGAGTTAATAGGAGCAAATATTAATTCTATACAAAAAGCAGAAAATAGAGAAGAATTTAAAAAAGCAATGGATCAAGTAGGCATTGATACTGCTAAAGGAGGATTTGCTAAGACTAAAACAGAAGCAACAATAATTATTGAGAATATGAATTTTCCAATAATTATTAGACCATCATTTACGCTTGGTGGAACTGGAGGTTCAGTAGCTTATAATATTGAAGAATTTAATAAGCTTATTGAAATGGGATTAGATGCAAGTCCTATATCAGAAGTATTAATTGAAGAATCATTGATTGGGTGGAAAGAATATGAAATGGAAGTAGTAAGGGATTCTAATGATAATGCAGTGATAGTATGCTCAATTGAAAATTTAGACCCAATGGGAATTCATACTGGAGATAGCATTACAGTTGCTCCCGCCCAAACATTGACTAATAAAGAGTATCAAAAAATGAGAGATTGGTCAATTTTATGTTTACGGACAATAGGTGTTGATACAGGAGGGTCTAATGTACAGTTTGCTATTAATCCTGATGATGGTAGGATGATTATTATTGAAATGAACCCTAGAGTTAGTCGCTCCTCAGCTTTAGCTTCAAAAGCTACAGGTTTTCCAATAGCTAAAATTGCAGCTAAATTAGCAATGGGATATTTTCTAGATGAGTTACCTAATGAAATAACAGGTAAAACAGTAGCTGCTTTTGAGCCAACATTAGATTATGTTGTTACAAAAATACCAAGATTTGATTTTGAAAAATTTCCGACAGCTAAGGGTATTTTAGGAGTACAAATGCAATCAGTTGGTGAGGTAATGGCTATTGGAAGAACTTTTAGAGACAGTATACAAAAGGCATTTCAATCTTTAGAAGTAGGCTTGTTTGGTTTAGAAGCTAAAATTACAGATTATAGGCCACTAGATTTATCAAAAATTAGTTTTGGTACAGCATTTAGATTATTAAAAGTCAAACAAGCCTTAGATGAAGGGCATAGTATAGATACATTATATAATCAGACTAAAATTGATAAATGGTTTTTAAGCCAAGTAAAACAATTATCTTTTTTATCAACTTATAAATTTGATTTTAATGTTAAAAATATTTTTTTACTAAAGCAGGAAGGTTATTCAGATAATCAAATAGCAAAAATAATGTCATTAACTGAAAATGAAATATATAGTTTTAGACAAAAAAACAAAATTTTTCCTACTTTTAAATCAGTAGATACATGTGCAGCAGAATTTGAAGCCAAAACCCCTTATTGTTATTCAACATATGAAATAGAAAATGAAGTTATTCCCTTAGAGGGTAAAAAAATATTAATTTTAGGAAGTGGCCCAACGAGAATAGGTCAAGGGGTAGAATTTGATTACTGTTGTGTACAAGCGGTAATCGGATTAAAGGAAGCAGGCTTTAAAACTATAATGTATAACTGTAATCCAGAAACAGTTTCAACTGATTTTGATATTTCAGATCGTTTATATTTTGAGCCCTTAACTTTTGAGCATGTTATGAATGTTATAAATTTTGAAAAGCCCGATGGTGTATTAATTCAATTTGGTGGCCAGACACCTCTTAATATTGCTAATAAACTAAAATCTGAAAATGTTAAGATCATTGGAACAGATTCAAGTTCAATAGACTTAGCTGAGGATAGAAAAAAGTTCGGTGAAATTTTAGATACTTTAAATATACATGCTCCTAAATGGGGAACAGCATATTCCATTGAAGAGGCATTATCAATAGCAGAAAAAATCAAATATCCAGTTTTAGTTAGGCCATCATATGTATTAGGTGGGAGAGGTATGGAGATTGTATATGATAATAATGATTTAAAAACATATGTAGCCAAAGCTGCTCTGGTGTCAGGTGACCATCCAATTTTGATTGATGATTTTTTAGAAGACGCTTTTGAATTTGATGTTGATGCTTTATGTGATGGAAATGATGTTTATGTTGCTGGCATCATGCAACACATTGAAGAAGCAGGGATTCATTCAGGTGATTCATCATGTGTATTACCCGCATATGCATTATCAGTTTCTGATAAAGATATAATTAAAAATCAAACTAAAGCATTAGCGTTAGAGCTTAAAACCAAAGGTTTGATAAACATCCAATTTGCGCTTAAAGATAATATAGTTTCAGTACTAGAAGTTAATCCCAGAGCTAGCAGAACAATTCCATTTGTAAGTAAAGTAACAAATATACCGCTAGCTAAAATTGCTGCACAATTAGCAGTAGGCAAAAAACTCTCTGAATTTGAATTTCCAAAAAATAATAATGGGTTAATTGCTGTTAAAAAACCTGTTTTTCCTTTTAATAAATTTCCTAACCAAAGTATTTTTTTATCCCCTGAAATGAAATCAACAGGTGAAGTGATTGGCCTGGACACTCATTTAGGATCAGCTTATGCTAAGGCAGAAATTGGTGCAGGAAATATTTTACCAATGAAGGGAAATATTTTTATATCTGTAAATGATATTGATAAAATGAAAGTTATTCCAATCGCTCGAGACTTTTATGAATTAGGATATGATTTGATAGCAACAGATGGAACTTTTAACTTATTAAGTCAAAATGGAATAAAGTGTAAGTTGATTGCTAAAGTAGGAGAAGGTCGGCCTAATGTGGTTGACTACATTAAAAATAATGAAATTCAATTTATAATTAATACACCTTTAGGTCAAAAATCGAGATTTGATGAATATGAAATTGGTAAAAGCGCTATACGCTATAATATAATAGCAACAACTACAATCTCAGGCGCACAAGCAGCATTAAGAGCAATTAGAAGAATTAAAAGTAATGATTTAACTTATAAAAGTTTGCAGGATATTTTTGATGTCTAAATTAAATATTGGCCTTAACATAACTAACAATCCAGAAAAGTATAAATATTTTTTGACTAAAATCAAAAAATATTTAAAAGATTATAATCAATGTCAATATATCAATGTTAGTGATTCAGAAATTTTAAATAAAAAAATTTCTGAACTAGATATTTTATTGACCTATAATATTAATCAAAAAATTTATAATCATGCATCAAGCAAATTAAAATGGATACATTTTGGAGTTGCGGGAGTTGATAAGAACTTATTTCCTGAAATAATAAAAAGTAAAACTATACTTACTAATTCTAAAGGAATTCATGCAAAACCAGTTTCTGAATTTATTATAGCATGTCTATTATATCATTCTAAACGTTTTGCTAATTGTTATGAATTCAAAAACACTCAAGAATGGAAGCAATGGGAAATTGCAAAAACTATGATTCAATTAAAAAATAAAACATTAGGTATTATAGGTTATGGCACAATTGGTAAAGCTACTGCAAAATTAGCAAAAAGCTTTGGTATGAATATTATTGCAACTAGAAGATTACAAAAGGAAAAATCATCAAATAAGTTTGTTGATTTATTAATACCACCTTCTAATATAAATCAGTTGTATCAACAATCTGATTTTATTGCAATTACTTGCCCTTTAACACCAAAAACTAAACATATGATTTCATACGAATCATTTTCAAAAATGAAAAGTTCAGCATTTATAATAAATATTGCAAGAGGAGAAATAATTAATGAAGATTCTTTAATTTCTGCACTAAATAAAAATAAAATTGCTGGCGCTGCACTTGATGTGTTTAAAGATGAGCCACTAAAAAAGGGGCACCCTTATTTTAGTCATGATAATTTATTTTTATCTCCTCATATATCAGGAAATTTTCCAGAATATCAGGAAGATATGATAGATTTATTTATTGATAATGTGAAACGTTTTATAAATTATAAAAAATTAAAAAATAGAATTTGTAAAAAAAGATTATATTGAAGGAGTTTTAATGCAAGATTATTTCCCACCAATTGAACCATATAATATTTTTCAATTAAAAGTATCAGATATACATACAATTCATGTTGAAGAATCTGGTAATCCAAATGGAAAACCTGTTATTTTTTTGCATGGAGGCCCTGGTGGAGGTATAGAACCCATATACAGGCAATATTTTGATCCTAAAAAATGGCGAATTATTATTTTTGATCAACGGGGATGTGGCCAAAGCACACCCTCTTCCGAATTAATAGATAATACAACATGGGATTTAGTGGGTGACATTGAAAAAATACGTACTAAACTATGTATAGATAAATGGACAATATTTGGTGGAAGTTGGGGATCCACATTATCACTATCTTATGCTATTAAACACTCAGATCGTTGTAATGCATTGATATTACGTGGCATATTTATGTTAAGAAAAAAAGAGTTATCGTGGTTTTATCAAGAGGGGGCCAGCTATATTTATCCTGATGCTTGGGAACATTATTTAAAACCCATCCCAACAGAAAAACAATCTAACTTGATAAAAGCCTACTATGAAATTTTAACAGGCAATGATAAAAAAGCACGTTATCAAGCAGCAAAAGCATGGTCAATATGGGAAGCAAGTACAAGTAAACTTATACAAAATAAAAAATCATTACATCACTTTGAGGATGAGAATATAGCTGATATTTTTGCTAGAATTGAATGTCATTTTTTTATTAATAAAGGATTTTTTGAATATGATGGATGGCTATTAGATCAAATAGATATAATAAGACATATTCCATGTGTCATAGTCCAAGGTAGATATGATGTAGTATGCCCAATGATTACAGCATGGGAATTACATAAAAAATGGCCAGAGGCAAATTTTCATATTGTTCAAGATTCAGGACATTCAATGTTGGAGCAAGGAATCAGAGACAAATTAATTGAGTATACAAATAAATATGCAAACCTATAAATCGTTTGTTAATAATACAAAATTAATTATAAATTAATCGCTCAAAATGGCCCGTTCGTCTAGTGGTTAGGACCCAGGGTTTTCATCTCTGTAACAGGAGTTCGATTCTCCTACGGGCTACAAGTGCTCAGATACAACTTCTGAGCACTTTTTTTATAAGGGTTATATGCAAATTAACGATATATATAATGAAGAAATCAAATATTTAAAAGATGCAATTAAGCATGCTAGCAATCCATTTCATACATTTTCATTATCAACTTTAAATGATAATTTTCCTGAAAATAGAACAGTAGTATTAAGAAAGATAGCAGACAACCCTTTAAAAATATTTTTCAACACTGATTACAGAAGCAATAAAGTTAAAGAATTAATTAATAATCAAAATGCGTGCGCTTTATTTTATGATCAATCAAGAAAAATACAAATACGTATGAATTGTAATGCAGTTGTACATCATAAAAATAATATAGCATTAAAGATATGGAATAGTACAGCACTACAGAGTAGAAAATGTTATTTAGGACCCTACGCTCCATCAACTAGATTAGACAATTGGCATCCAAATGTTCCAGATGAATATATTGAAATAAATCCAACTGAAGATAAAAGTCAAAAAGGATATGAAAACTTTACTCATATTGAATTAAATGTAATTGAACTTGATATATTAAAACTTAGATACAATGGACATATTAGATTTAAGGTTAAAGATCAATCAAGATATTTTGTGAGCCCATAATTTAATGGTCATTCAACAATCCTATAATTGTCAAACATGCTTTAAGAAAAATAACATTGAAATCGAAATTTCCTATTGCTCTGAAATAATAGATTTAATTGAAGATTGTTATTTTTGTTGCAGTCCAAATACAATATCATATAATATGGAAAATCAAAAAATACAGTATTTTGAAGTGGTAAAAACTTATTAAATTTTTAATTATTTGAATTTGATAGTTTGGTTTTTACGATTTCAACAGCCTTTTTAATTGGTATTCTTTCTTGCTTCATTGTATCGCGATCTCTTATAGTAACACAATTATCTATTTTACTTTCCCCATCAATAGTTAGGCAATATGGAGTCCCAACTTCATCATGACGTCTGTATCTTTTACCAATAGCATGCTGCTCATCATATCGTACATTTATTCCATTTTTTAAGAATTCTTTTACTAAGGAGCGTCCAATTTCTGGCAAACCATCTTTTTTTATTAAAGGTAATATTGCAACTTTAAACGGAGCTAATTTGGGATGTAACTTCATCACTACACGAGTCGTATCATTACCTTTTGCATCTTTTACTGTTTCTTCATGGTATGCATCTATTAAATAAACTAATAAACCTCTCGTCGCACCTGCGGCAGGTTCAATAACATATGGTGTATATCTCCAACCCATTTTACCAGTTTCAGGATCTTCTTTTTGTTGATCAAAATAACTTAATTTTGTACCAGAATGTTCAGCATGTTTTTTTAAATCATAATCTGTTCTGCTTGCCACACCTTCTAATTCATCATATCCCCAAGGATATTTATATTCAATATCATAGCAGGCATCTGCATAATGTGCAAGCTCATCTTTTTCATGAGCTCTATAATTAAAGTTTTCTGGATAATTTGAAAAAGACTGCCACCAATTTAAACGTTTATCCCTCCAATATTTTAACCACTCTTTTTGAGTTCCAGGCTCAATAAAAAATTCCATTTCCATTTGTTCAAATTCACATGATCTAAAAATATAATGCTCTGTTGTGATTTCATTTCTAAAACTTTTACCCATTTGAGCAATCCCAAAAGGAATTTTCATAGACATGCTTTGTTGACAATTTAAAAATTGTACAAACATTGCTTGAGCAGTCTCTGGTCTTAAATAAACTGCAGAATCTTTAACAATTTTTTCAATACCTTTTTTCAAAGTATCTTTATCTAAATCTTTATTATTGTTTACATAATTAGCAATATCACCCAGAGCATCAACCGAGCCAATTTGACTTCTAAACATTAGATTAAACTGTTTTTCATCACTTAAAAAAGGGCTGTTAAATGTAGGACTTAAATAGCCTGGAAAATCAAATATGTTGCTATGTGTTTGTTTATTTTCTTCAAAAAAAGCAACTTTTCTTTCTTCAATTACTTTTAAACCTTTTAAAGTTTTACCTTCACGTTTTAAAAGTATATTAAAACGTTTTTCAATTGCACTTTGATATTCTTTAGCTTGACCTTTATCTGTACAAGTAATATTTATTTCGTCTCCAACCTTTGGTATTGGAGCCTTATCTGCTCTAAATCGCTCCTTACTAATTAAACAATCAACAAGGGGATCTGAAAAACCTGCTAAATGACCTGAAGCTTCCCATACCTTTGGATGCATTATAATTGATGCATCTAAACCAGAAATATCTTCTCTTTCATGAACCATTGATCGCCACCATTCATTCATTAAATTTCTTTTTAGTTCAACACCCAATGGCCCATAATCATAAGCACTTTTTAGTCCGCCATAAATTTCACTACTTTGAAAAATAAATCCTCTTTGTTTTGCTAGCGATATAATTTTATCCATTATTTTTTTATCATCAGGCATTACTTTTTCCTAAATTTACGTTTCGGACTAGATTTTTTTTGTTCAATTAAATTTTTTGCCTGTTCAAGTGTTAGTTCATCATGGTTAATATCTTTTGGCATTTTAGCGTTAATTTTACCATCAGTAATATACATTCCATATCGACCATCTCTAATTTCAATATTATCACCCAACTCTTTAATAATTTTTGGACCTCGTCCTTGCTTACCTGAACTTAACAACTCACCTGCCTCTTTTTCTGATAGTGTAAACAAATTTTGATCAATTGGTACAGAGGATGTTACTTTCCCGCATCTGATATAAGGACCAAATTTTCCAATATCAATTTTAATTTCATCTTTATTATCTCCCCAATTACCTATAACTTTAGGCAGACTGGCTAAATTAATTGCTAACTCAGCGTCAACATTTTCCATCTCAACATTAGGTGGAAGAGATTTCATTTTATCTCCGCATTGAATATATGGTCCAAACCTTCCTTTTTTTAACACAATGTCTTCATTAGTGATAGGATCTTTTGCAATTATTTCAGGCGCTTTATTTTTTAATTCTATTAATTCATTTATTTTTTCTAATGTAAGTTCACTTGGTGGAAAATCTCCTGGTATAGTAAACCTTTTATCATCATTATATTGGCCGTAAATACCATATCTTCCAATTCTAATTTCTACATCTTGTTTATCATTACTCATAATATTAATAAGACGAGCATTATTCTTATCAAATTCTTGCTCAAGTTTTGTTTTTAAGCCCTTAATAACATCATTTCCAAAATAAAATCCTTTTAAATAATCAGATTTACTATTTTCTCCTCTAGATATAGAATCTAAATCGTCCTCCATATTTGAGGTATATTTTAAATTAACTAAATCATCAAAATATTTTTCCAAAAATTGAACAACAGCATATCCAGTAAAGGTTGGAATCATAGTCCCTTTTACTTTATTGACGTATTCTTTATCTTGAATTTTCTTAAGTATAGATGCATATGTTGAGGGTCTTCCAATACCTAATTTTTCTAATTCTTTCACCAATGAAGCTTCAGTGAACCTATTAATTGGTTTTGTAAAATGTTGTTTAGGCTCAAGATTTTTACAATTTAATTTTTCACCTTTTGTTACTTCAGGTAGAATAATTTCATTGTCATCTTTATCTTTTTTATTATCAACTCCTTCTACATATACCTTTAAAAATCCTGGGAATGTTACCACCTTACCTTTTGCTTCAAATATATATTGCCCATTTGAAATTAATAAATTTGTTCTTTCAATTTGTGCAGATTTCATTTGAGATGCTAGCGTTCTTTTCCATATTAATGTATATAATTTTAACTCGTCAGTATTTACTTTATTTTTCAGTTCATCTGGATGTTTAAACTTTGCGCCCGCGGGCCTAATTGCTTCGTGCGCTTCTTGAGCATTTTTTATTTTACTACTATATTGTATTGCTGAACTTGGTAAGTATTTATCACCAAATAATGATTTAATTTCATTTCTTGAAGCAGAAATAGCTTCGGAAGATAGATGCACAGAGTCTGTTCTCATATAAGTAATATACCCATTTTCGTACAAGCCCTGGGCTACTCTCATTACATTTTGTGCGCTCATTCTAAATTGTCTGATTCCTTCTTGTTGAAGAGTAGATGTTATAAAAGGAGCATATGGTTTTTGTTTAGTTGGTTTCGTATCAACCGTATCAATTTTCCATAAACTATCTTTTATTTCATCACAAATTTGATTTACTGTTTTATCATTAAGTACAATATCATTTTTATTAAATAATTCACCACTTTTTTTATCAAATGATTTACCTGTAGACACTTTATTGCCATTGACTTTAATTAAATGAGCATTGATAATACCATTTTTATTTTCAAAATCACCAGATATACTCCAGTATTCATTTTGCTTAAATTGACTTCTTTCTTTTTCTCTATCAACTAAGATTTTAACTGCAGGGCTTTGGACTCTTCCAGCAGAAACACCACCCTTCATATTTGTCCACATGGTTTTTGAAACCATAAAACCAAATAGTCTATCTAAAAATCTTCGTGTTTCCTGAGAGTCAACCAGGTGATTATCAATATCTCTTGTTTTTTCTAAAGCTTCTAATATTGCAGTTTTTGTGATTTCATTAAAGACTAATCTTTTGACTGGTATTTTAGGTTTTAACTCATCAACAATATGCCACGCAATTGCCTCACCTTCTCTATCAGGATCAGTTGCAATTAATAATTCATCAGCCTTTTTAAGTGCCGATTTCAAAGCTTTCACAGTTTTGACACTATTAGGAGAAACATTATATTCAGCTGAAAAATCTTTTGCAACATCTATTCCTAGATTACTTTTTGGTAAATCTCGAATATGTCCTACTGAAGCTTCAACAGAATATTTTGAATCTAGAAATTTCTTGAGTGTTTTGATTTTTGAAGGAGACTCAACTATAATTAGATGGTTTTTCATAACGCCTTAATTTACTCACCTTCTATATTTATATTGCAAGATAAATTTTAATTATAAAGTTTTTTGATAATCAGAAAAAAGTTTTCCAAATTTTTTTGCATTTTTTTCTGTAGGGTTAGTTGGATATAATTTTTCGATTGCTGATAAGTCATCTACCATTAACTTTCCATTTAAATGATCTAGTTCATGTTGAAATAATTTTGCAAGGAAGCCAGATAGTTTCGTTTTGATTACCTTTCCATCAGTATTATAATATCTGACTTTAATTTTATCATACCTATCTCTTTCAACCATTAAGCCAGGTATACTTAAACACCCTTCTTCATCAAGTTTAATTGATTTTTTATCGCATTTATCTATTTGTGGGTTTATATAAATTTCATAATTATCAGCATATGGATTTTTTAAAATTGGTTTTTCGGAAGCTTCTAATTTTTCGATTTCTTCAGACTTACTTTCATCTTCTATTCTTTTCATACCAATAAAAATTTGATAGTCGTAACCTATTTGATTTGCAGCAATTCCTGCACAAGTAATCTTTTGATAAGTATCAATCAAATCTTTTATAATATTTTTTATATAGTCTGATGCTGGAAAAGTAACTTGTTTTGTTTCTTTTTTTAAAAAAGTAACATTTTCTTTTATAATTTTTTCATCATCCCAAATTTTTACTATATCTTTAATAGCCATATTTAATGCTTTCTAAAATTGATATAAAACTTAATACATAGTTTCATTCAATAACAATATTTAGTAAATTCTTATAATCATGTCGAATATATATGAAGGAACAATTAAAAAGTTACACTCTACATTAAATAATGAGGTTCATTATAGCTTACCTGTTGGACCTAATTTAGTAGAGCTAAATCCTTTAATAAATAAAAAGGTTAAATTTTCTTTTAAAGGAGATATACATTGTATAAAATGTAATAATAAAATAAAAAAAACATTTGCACAGGGTTATTGTTTTCCTTGTTTTCGTGATGCCCCAGAAACATCTGAATGTATTTTAAGGCCAGAATTATGTAGAGCTCATGAAGGGGAATCTAGAGATATAGAATGGTCAAAAAAATACTGCTTAACTGATCAGCATGTTTATATGTCATTTACTGGAAATTTAAAAATTGGTGTTACTAGAAATTCACAAATTCCTACTCGATGGATAGATCAAGGTGCTACGAAGGCCATTATTTTGTGTACTACACCAAATCGTTATTTAGCTGGAGTTATTGAAGTTTATTTAAAACAATTTTATTCAGATCGAACACATTGGATTAAAATGCTTTCTGGCAAATTTGAAGAGCCTGATTATAATAAATGCTATATTGATGTAAAAGATCATTTAAAAAATCAATTTTCTAAATATATGATTGATAGTAATTGGGTAGATATCAACTATCCAATTAAATCTATTCCAGAAAAAATTAAGAGTTTTTCGTTTGACAAAGAAAATTATTATGAGGATATATTAGTAGGTATTAAAGGACAATATTTACTTTTTAAAAATAACAAAGTAATAAATATTAGAAAGCATACTGGTTATTCAATCAAGATTGAGTATTAAAAATTTTTATTTCCATATACAATATTACCATTAACTATGGTTGCGATCACATCTGTTTTTAATATTTTTTCTGATTCTATTGTCATAATATCATTGGACAATATAGATAAATCTGCTTCATAGCCTACTTCAATCATACCCCTATTATTTTCTGAAAATTCTGCTATCGCGGCACCTTTAGTAAATAAATTCAAGGCTTCTATTCGAGATAGTTTTTCCTGTGATTGCCAACCTCCTTTTGGAAAACCATCATGATCAGTTCTTGTAATTGCAGCATAAAATTCATGAAGTGGATTTCCTTCTTCTATAGGACAATCTGAACCTCCAGCTATAACAATTCCATTATCTAAAAGTGTTTTCCACCGACTGATTCTATGTAAGCGATGTTCTCCAATACGACTTTTCATCCACTTCATATCACTTGTACAATGTGATGGTTGCATAGAAGCAATTATTGAACATTCCTTTAATCTTCCAATATCATTTGTTGTAAGCATTTGTGCATGTTCTATTCTCCACCTTCTATCATTTTGTGCTTTAAGATATTTTTGATATGTATCAAGTACAAACGAATTACCTCTATCCCCAATAGCATGTGTGCATAATTGAAAATTATTATCATAGCATAATGATGCTAATTCATCAAACTCTTCTTTTGATATTAGTATTAATCCACAATTACAATGATCATCATGATAAGGTTCATGTAATGCGGCTCCTCTACTTCCAAGGGCACCATCAATAAAGGCTTTAACTGACCTGAGTTTATATTGTTTTCCAGAATATTGCCCTTTAGCAAAAAAGTCAACTAAAAAATCTTTAAATGATCCACCAATCATCCCATAACATTTAATTGGAAAGTTATTTTCTTGGACTAGCTCAATGATTGATTCAATTATTTCTGGTGATTGCCATGCATCATGAACATTAGTAATGCCTCGTTCAGCAGCGTACTGTGCACCACTTAACAACCATTTTTTTGTTGAATCTTTATTTGGTTTAGGCATGCTATTTCTAATTGGATCCATCGCATTATCAATCAAAATACAGTCATTTACAATTGAACCACCCTCAATATTTGTTGATAAATCAAAATTAGACACTTTTGCAGCTACATTATTAATCCATGCACTGTGCCCATCAATTCTTGTTAAATAAACTGGATTATTTTGAATTGTCTTATTTAATAATTCAGATGATGGAAAATTTTTATCATTCCATAAATTTTGATCCCAACCAAAACCTTCAATCCATTCACCGGATTTTAATGTTTTACTTTTATTATAAATTAAATTTTCTATTTCTTCAGCAGATTTTGTTCCCTTTAAATCCACCATATCCAGCCTTTGACCTAAATTTTTAATATGAAAATGTGCATCGATAAACCCAGGAATGACAAAAGCTCCATTAAGATTTATGGTTTTAAAATTTGGGTGAGGATTATTTAAGCTGTAGTATTGCCCATTTTTAATTGTTAAACTTTCAACAATTGGAAAAGACTCGTTAAGAGTCATAATTTTGCCATTAACTAAATTTAAGGGTTCAGTATTCATTTTTTTTATATTATTTTTAAGTATATAATTTAAATAAAAAAGAACATTTATTATGAAAAAAATTGATTTAAGAAGCGATACGGTTACACTACCATCAACTGAAATGAGACAATCCATTTTAAATGCACAATTAGGTGATGATGTTTTTCAAGAGGATAATGATGTTAATTTACTAGAAAGCAAAGCAGCAAAATTATCAGGGAAAGATGCAGCTTTATTGGTTCCAAGTGGTACAATGGGAAATTTAGTTTCATTTTTAGCGCATTGCCCTAGAGGTACTGAAGCAATTTTAGGAAACAAATCACATACTTTTACTTACGAAGCAGGAGGTATTTCAGCTTTTGGTGGAATTCATTCACATCAATTACACAACGAAGAAGATGGTACTATAAATATTAGTTCAATTAAAAATGCGATAAGAATTGATAATATTCATTTTCCAAAGACCTCATTAATTAGCTTAGAAAACACTCATAATAAATGTTTCGGCCATCCAATTTCTAAAGATTATATTGATCAAGTATCTTTCATTGCAAAAGAAAATAATATTAAACTACACATTGATGGTGCTAGAATATTTAATGCTACTATAGCTCTTAACATTTCATTAAAACAATTAATTGAAAATGTAGATTCTGTTACTTTTTGTTTATCAAAAGGTTTAGCTTGTCCAATTGGCTCTTTAATTTGTGGGTCAAGCGATTTCATTAATGAAGCACGCCGTATTAGGAAAGCATTGGGTGGAGGAATGAGGCAAGCAGGTATCATTGCAGCTGCTGGATTGCATGTGATAGACAACATTGATTTTCAAATTTCTAAGGATCATAAAAATGCAAAAATTCTTGCTGACGGCATCGATTCTATAAAAGGTTTAAATATTGATTCAAGTAAAGTAAAGTCAAATATTATTTATTGTCGTTTAGAAAAAAATATCATGAATGATGATGATTTCTTAAAAAAATGTGAAGAGCATGGCGTATTATTTTTTAAATATATATCTGGTGATTTTAGACTAGTCACACATTATGGAGTAACAAAAGAAGATATAGCATACACATTAAATACTTTTGAAAAAGTACTATCAAAGTGATTTTTTTTTAAATAAATTCTTCAAACGTTTATAAGGATTAAAACATATATGGCTAAAGGCGTTACACCTCAATCACAAGATGCATCAAAATGGTATACTGATGTAATAACTAAAGCACAATTAGCAGATTATGGCCCTGTAAAGGGAACAATGGTTATCAGGCCTTATGGTTACTCAATCTGGGAGTCTATTAAAGATGAATTTGATTCAAGATTTAAAAGTACAAATCATGTAAATGCTTATTTCCCCCTTTTTATTCCAAAATCCTTTTTAGCTAAAGAAGCAGAGCACGTTGAAGGGTTTGCAAAAGAATGTGCAGTAGTTACTCACTCTAAACTTAAAGTAGATAATCAAAAGTTAGTTGTAGATCCAGATTCAAAATTAGAAGAAGAAATAATTGTACGACCTACTTCAGAAACAGTTATATGGTCAATGTATAAAAAATGGATTAATTCTTATAGAGATTTACCAATATTAATTAATCAATGGGCAAATGTAGTAAGATGGGAAATGCGTACAAGACTTTTTTTAAGAACAAGTGAATTTCTTTGGCAAGAAGGCCATACTGCGCACTCATCTGAAAATGAAGCAATTGAAGAAGCTAAAAAAATATTATCTATATATAAAGATGTTGTAGAAAATATAATGGCTATTCCTGTATTAACAGGTTATAAAAGTGATTCAGAAAAATTTGCCGGAGCTGTTGAGACGTATTGTATTGAGGCAATGATGGGAGATAAAAAAGCTTTACAAGCTGGAACATCTCACTATTTAGGTCAAAATTTTGCTAAAGCATTTGATGTTAAGTTTCAAACTGAAAACAATGATGAAGAATTTGTTTATGCTACAAGTTGGGGCGTAAGTACTAGGTTAATTGGTGCATTAATAATGGTGCATGGAGATGATCAAGGTTTAAGATTGCCTCCTAAGTTAGCTCCTATTCAAATAGTTATTGTTCCAATTTTTAAATCTGATGAAGATAAAAAACAAATTAAAGACTTTATTAAACCATTAACTGATGATTTAGATAAAGATAGCATTCGATATTATTTTGACGATCGAAATAAAATGTCACCAGGCTTTAAGTTTAATGAATGGGAGATGAAAGGTGTACCTGTAAGAATAGAAGTTGGAATGCGTGATATTGGTAATAATACAATTATTTATTCTAGACGAGATAATCAGAGTAAAAATAATATTGGAATAGATAAAATAGAAGGATATTTCAAACAATTATTACTTCAAATTCAACAATCTTTATTTGATCAAGCTAAAGAATTTCAAGATAGCAACACATTTACCACTAATTCATATAAAGATTTTAAAAACATTATTAAAAAAGGTGGCTTTGTACAATGTGGTTGGGATGGTACGAATGAAAGTGAAGAGAAGATAAAGCAAGAAACAAAAGCTACAATAAGATGTATTCCTTTTAATCAAGATATTGATTCTTTAAAATGTATTTATTCAAACAAAGAAGCTAAATATCAAGTAGTTTTTGCACGCGCATATTAAGAGTAAGCCTTGATAGTTTCATCTAAAGGTATCATTCTTAAAATATTTCCTTATAGCAATACCAGTATCATTTGTAATGTTTTTACAGAAACATATGGAAAAATTACTTTAATATCTAAAGGTGTTAGAAAACCAAAAAATCCACTGCTATCTATTTTGCAACCTTTTCATCTATTAGAGTTAACTTTTTATTATAAAAAAAATCGTTCAATGCATATAATAAAAGAAGCTGATATAATAAATGAGTTTTCACACATAAGAGAAGATTTTTCTAGTATAGTTTTTGGTTCTGCTATAAATAATATTATAAATAAAATTTTTGAAGAAGATTTTCCTAATGAAGTAATTTTTAGATTATGTTCTAAATCATTAGATTCATTATCAAAAAATATAAGAAACAATAAAGTGATTTTTGTTTTTTTTATTTATCATCTTTCTAAACAATTAGGTTTTATGCCAAGTTCTAAGTCATGTAATAGTTGTAATCAAAAATTTATAAATGATGCAATTTTTTCTTCTAGTTTAAATGCTCTAATCTGTGATCAATGTATAATTCATCAATCTATGGATTTAGATTTTGTAGTAAAACACTCAACTTTAGATAAAATAGACTTAATTAACAAAACTTATATTAATAAAATATTTGCAACGGATTTATCGAATCAAAATTTATCTGAATTATTTAACTTTTTAATTGCATTCATGAATAGTAATATTAATCATATGCTAAAAGTTAATAGTATTAAAGAAGTAACTAAATTTTATCATGAAAAAAAATAATATTTCAGAAAAGTTTGATTCAAACGACTACCATTTTAACCTAGATAGTAAGTTAGGCATATATTTGATTCATGGATTTTCAAGTTCTACTTATGAAGTAAAAAAATTAGCATTGCACTTATCTGAAAAAGGCTATCAAGTCAGAGCAGACAATTTACCAGGCCATGGTACAACAGTAGAAGATTGTAATTCAACAAAATATCAAGAATGGCTGAATTCAGTTGAAAAAGGAATAGCTGAGATGTATTCAAAATGCGACAAAGTAATTGTAATTGGTGTTAGCATGGGTGGCGTTTTATCATTACACTTAGGTAGCTTATTTCCTCTTGATGGAATAATTTCTGCATCTGCACTCTTTAAATTTAAAAATGAATTTAATGTGCGTTTTATTAATAGAATATTTAATAAAATAAAAAAAACAGTACCAAAAAAAAGCACATTTAATCCAGATTTAGTTAAAGCACAAAACATACAATTTTATGGATATAACCATTACCCATTATGTGCACTGAATGAAATGAGAAAAATGATTGATAAAGTTAAATTAACATTAAAAAAGATATCAAGCCCATTATTATTAATACACTCAACTATTGATCAAACTGCACCATTTGAAAACCTAGAAATAATTAAGCAAGAATTAACAATATCTAATTTAGAAACTTTAGTCGTAAATGAAACGGGTCATAACATTTATGATACAGATAAAAATGATAAAAAAGTTATCTTTGATAAAATTGATCAATTCATTGAAAGAATCTTTAATTAAAATTGATTAAAAAATCTAAAACCTTTTCAATTTACAAAAATCCACAACTTTATGATGATATTATGTGGTGGAAAAAAGATGATATAGCATTTTTTAAGCAAATTATTCAAAAATATAATGTTAAATCTGTTTTAGAATTATGTTGTGGAACAGGAAGGATTGGGATACCTATAATTAAGTCAAATATTGATTATTATGGAATTGATACTTCAACTAATTTTATAAAATTTTTTAATACAAAAGTTCAGGGGTATAAAAATAAAAATATTAAAAAAGCTAATGCAAAAAATTTTAACTTAAATCAGAAATTTGATTTAATTATTATTGGATTTAATTCCTTAGCACATTTATTAAAAGATCAAGAAATACAATCATGCTTTAAAAGTGTGTATAATCATATGCATGAAAATTCTCTTTTTATCATTGATATTTTTATGCCAACAAACGAGATTACTTCAAATTTAAATGCTGAAAAAATAGATTTAATGGATTTCAAAGATTCCAAAAATAATCAAGTAATAAAAATATATGAATCAAATAAATATAATTATATTACTGAAGTCAACACAATTAAGTGGGATTTTTATAATGATAAAAATATAAATATTTATTCATATAAATTTGATATGAGGATGTTGTTTCCCGATATAATACATAGCTTATTAGTTGAAAATAAAATAAACGTAAATCAATTTTATGGTGATTATGATTCATCAAATTTTTCTGAGAACAGTGAAAAACAAATATATTTATGTAAAAAATAAAAAATTAAAAAAATCAATTTTTTGTTTGTAACATACAACTATGAATTTTGCCGAACATTTATCAGATATTAGTCTCAATTATTTTGCCCTTCTAAGAAAATTATCATCTAAATATGATTTAACTTTAGCACAGTCTCTATTAATATTATATGTTCCTTTTGATGGGATTTCAGTCTCTGATTTATCAGAAAAGTTGGGAGTAGATATTAGCACGATGACAAGAAATATACAAAGAATTCAAAAGCAAGGATTGATAGAAAGAAAACCAAATGAAAGTGATAGAAGATCCATAAAATTATTTTTATCCAACAGAGGTCAGAAAATTGTTCTATTATTAAATGATGATATATCTAACCAATTGTCATCAATATTATCCAAATATGATTTTGAACAAATAGAACAAATACAGCATGCTTTAGAATCAGTAGGTTGGAATTTATATTTGAACAGAAAAGATTTATAGTACATGACATTTCAAAAAAAAATTTTATCCTGGTACCGTAAAAATAAAGTTGAATTTCCTTGGAGATTAACTAATGATCCTTATAAAATTTGGGTTTCAGAAATAATGTTACAGCAAACCCAAGTTACAACCGTGATTCCATTTTATAATAATTGGATTCAAAAATTTCCCACTTTAAATGATGTTGCAAATGCTTCAGATGATGATTTATTTAAATATTGGGAAGGCCTTGGTTACTATAATAGAGTTAATAATTTTAGAGTTGCATGTAATGAGGTTATTAAAAAATACAATGGTAAAGTGCCAAGTGAAAAGGTTGAGTTAATGCAATTAAAAGGTATTGGTGATTATACATCATCAGCAATAGCTTCAATTGCTTTTAATAAAAAAAATTATGTAATTGATGGTAATGTTAAAAGAGTTATGTCAAGAATTTTATGTTTAAAAGATTACTCAAAAGTTTCAATGCATAAATTAAGTAATTTTTTATCTGAAAACATTTGTAAAAATAATCCAGGTGACTTTAATCAAGGTTTAATGGATTTGGGGAGAAATATATGTAAGCCAAAAAATCCAGATTGCAATATATGTCCAGTTGAATTTTCATGTCAAGCCAAAGCAGATGATAGTATTTTTCTTTATCCTAAAACTAAACCTAAAAAGAAAAAAAGTCCTCATTACAATGTCGGGGTTGGAATAATATGGAGAGAAGGTAAAATACTAATTACAAAAAGAAAAAAAAATACATTACTTGGTGGTCTTTGGGAGTTTCCAGGTGGAAAAAAAAATGTTAAAGAAAGCATTAAAGAGTGTATTAAAAGAGAAATTTTTGAGGAGTTAGAAATAGAAGTTGAGGTTTTAAATTTTATTACTACTGTTGAACATAAATATTCACATTTTAGTATTACTTTACATGCTTATAATTGTTCTTTTGCAAAAGGTAAAATAAAATGCAATTCTGCAGATGCATGGCAATGGATTAAACCACATCAACTTGATAGTTTGCCATTTCCGAAAGCTAATCATTATATCTTCCCTCATATTTTAGATAAAGGGGTAGCATAGTGTATCAATTGTTTAGCATTTTTTTGTATTTACTAGGTGGTATTTATTTTTTAGTTTTTGGTGCATATGTAATAATAATTTCATTTATTTTTAGCCATAAATATTTATATCCTACCTTACCATTTCTTACAAGAATAAATCTGTTACTTTTAGGTGCATGGATAAGAATAAAAAATAAAATTCCAAATGATCAGACTTATATTATAATGATGAATCATACATCTTTTGCAGATGTTTTTTTTAGCATTCAACCTCTAAAGGGAAAATATACTGCTATATTAGCATCATTTAATTTTAAAATTCCTGTTTGGGGCACTATGCTTAGATTTTTCAACGCAATACCAGTTTATAGAAAAGATAAAACAAAGGCAATTCAAGCAATTAAGGATGCAGAAAAAATTATTAAAGATATGAAATATCATGTTGTCATATTTCCAGAAGGGACACGTACAACTGATGGAAGACTACAAAAATTTAAAAAAGGTGGCTTTCATATGGCTATCAATACACAGGTACCAATAATTCCTATTGCAGTTAGGGGTGGATTTAATTATAAACCTAAAACACGCTGGTATATAAAGCCTTCTATTATAGATATTGAAGTAGGAAATCCAATTGATGTTTCAAAATATTCTGTAGATAAAATTGATGATTTAATTTTTGATACTAGAGCAGAATTTTTAAAATTACTTAAAGAAAAAGATTGATGATATTATTTTTAGAAAATTTATTAAGAAGCCATTTGTTAATTTGTATTTTTTTGGCTGTTATTTTATTAGCAGTATTTTTGATGGCAAACGACACAAATCGTTTAAGTTTAATTTTATTCATTTCTTTATCAAGTAATTTCCTATTATTTAATTATTTTTTAATTGCATCAGATAATTATAATTATACTGTACATTTACCACTTCACTTATGTTATTTAACTGAAATTGTAATTTTGTGTACTTATTTTTTAAATTTAAAATTCATGTTACCTTGGTTAATATTGAATAGTTTAGGAGGTGGTATTACTGGCTTTACTAATTCCAATTTAGGTCAAGATGTACACATTATTGAATATATACATTTATATTTATCACATTTTAATTTATTACTTTTTAGCATCATCATGTTTAAGAAAAAATTTATTATTAATAAAATAGATTTTTATAAAAGTATTATTATCAATGCATCAATTTTCTTTTTAATCATTTGGCTAAACAATTTAATTGGATCAAACTATTGGTTTACCATAGATAAACCGCCTGGAACTAATCTTACTAATATTTTACCAGATTGGCCTGGATATTTAATAGTAATGATACTAATAGGTATTTTTTCTTATTTTGCTACTTATAGACTTTTTAAATTAAATAGATAATATAATTTTACCAAACATCACCATCATCAACTAAAGTCCAAAGATAGCATGATGCAATAGTTCTGTAAGGTTTCCAACTCAAAGAATTTTCAATCATAAATTTGTCAGTAGGTAATTCTTTTAAATGAAATAATTTTTGAATTGCTTTTTTAATACCTAAATCTCCCAATGGCAGTATGTCAATTTTTAGCATGGTAAACATCATAAACATATCAACTGTCCACTGACCTATACCTTTGATTGATAGTAATTTTTTAGATATCTCTTCATCTGTGAATTTATCAAAATCGATGAGATTATTATTTTCAATAAAAAATTCAGATAAATTTTTAATATATGATATTTTTTGTCTTGATAGTCCGATCTCTTTTAACTTGACAACATTTATTTTTAAATATTTTTTTGGATTAGGTTGATTAGATTCAAATAATGTAATAAATCGATGATAAATTATTTTTGCAACTTTACCGCTTAATTGTTGATAAATGATTGATTTAGATAATGCATTAAAATAATTGCGGTCACTTTCAAAAATGGGAATGGGGTTATTCTTTATTAGTTTTTCTAGTTCATTTATTTTAGATAGATGAAGAATTGCTTTTTTAACAGTTACTTTATCCATATTTAATAAAATTTTTATATTTCAATAAACCATAAAATCCAAAACCAAATGAAATCTCAAATATAATAAAGGCAAAAAGATTAAATGCAGCCCCATCAGTAAATCCATAACTATGTAAACCTACACTTAATAAATTTACGCCAAACCAGGCTAATGCAACAGTAATGTTAGCTAAAACCAAACCAAGAGCATATCCCTGAGCTTTTACCATGCCTGATATTTTTAAATGTATCATCATTAACAACCACATTACTATTAATAACGCACCATTTTCTTTTGGGTCCCAACCCCAAAATCTGCCCCATGATTGATCTCCCCATATTCCACCTAAAATTGTTCCAAACATTGTAAAAAATAAAGCAATGAAAGTCATAGCTAGCATATTATTATATATAGTTTTTAGCTGAGATCTATTTGATGGATTAAATACAGCTTTTAGTAAATAGAGATGACCAATTAAACTACATATAACTGTTGCGGCATATCCTACTGTAATTGTAGTAACATGTGTAGCAAGCCAAAAATTTGAATTTAAAACTGCTACAAGCACACCCAGCGTGTCCCCATCTGCTGCATATCCAAATGAAATATAGTGTAAAATAATTCCAGAAATACTTCCAACATATAAACTTAGATTATCTTTTTTTACAAATTCTAAAATGATACTAAAAAATACAGCAATTAGGCCAACAAAAATGATTGATTCATATAATGTAGAAACTGGAGGGCGCTCAAGAATTGTCATTCTTATGATAATGCCAGACAAGTGATATAAAAAACCAATACCTATCATTAGAAATGGTATAAGTTTAAAATTCTTTGGTAGTTTTTTTAAAATAGAAAGAGTAAATAAAGTAATCAAAGAAATGATATAAAATATTAAACTCCATAAAAATAAATTTGATTGATTATAATTTACTTCTCTAATTAATATGCTTGATTTTATATTTGATAAACTTTGAAGAATAGTTTTATATTCATTAAGATGCGTTTGTTTTAATTGATTATCATCATTAAAAATTCTCTCTGCAAGAAAAAGTAATCTTGAATATTGAGTGCTTGATGAACCAGATACTTTGAGTTCATCAATTATATTCCATGCCGAAATCCATTCATTATCCCCAGGTATAATTTTTAACATATTAGAACTATTGAGCTTCCCAGAATGATTACGAATAAAAGTTTCATTTTCAAAAACTGCAATACCATCCATTATATTTTTTAATTCAAAAAGTACTAATTCATTTTCATTATTTTCATCAATTATCTGCAACATATTTTGTAATGCATGATGAATTTGAATTTGATTTCTTAAGTAGTATGAGTAACTAATTTTTGTATTTTCCGTAACACCAAAAGCGTCTGCAATCCTAGGATCGGATATTTTTAAGATTGGAATCACACATGATGCGCTATTAAACAAATCTATAAATAACTTATGTTTTAGACTTAAGTCTAAAATTTGTTTTTCAACTAAGGTTAAAAACTTTTTATCAGTGGTTGCAATTCTTTGAATTAATTCTATATTATTTTCTTCAGTTAATCCTTTATTGATTTGATTAAAGCTATATAGTAATTTTTCTGTTTTATCCAAATTTAATGCATTTACTACATCAGGGTTTTGAATTTTAAATATTGATTGATTTAAACTAGATGGCTCTTGCCTCAATACTGCATAAAGCCAATCAATTGCACTGATTTCATATTTTTTTTGATCATAAATAGTAAGAGAAGTTTTTCCATAAATTTTCAGCAACTGATTTCTTGCAAAGGAATCTAGAGGTTTGATTCTTCCTTCTTCTTGAATTGGAATATGTAGAAAATTAAATGTTTCAGATTTGATGGGGCATAATAGTAAAACTAAAAATATTAATAAATATCTAATCATTTTTTAATAATCCAGGTATTCTAATAATCATTTGCAAGAGCACTCCAATACACATGATTATGCTCGATATATATGGAAACAACCTACCATAATTTTGAACTACCGCCAGAACCGTTGCTTCCCTTCCATCACCTAATTCTGCATATGAAGCTTGATAAAGGGTATAGCCCTTATGTCTTAAAGGCGCATTCATTTCTATGAGTACTCTTCGAGAGGTTTCATTTTCATTTAAAAATACATTAGAACTAAAGCTTTTAGCAATTTGTGTACCTGGATGCATAACCTTATCAAAATCTAATAATTCAATTTCAAAAGGTAAATATGTTCTCACCGGTCTTAATAGTAAGGCGTAATCCATATTATTAATTGTAATAATTTCAGGTCTTCTTTGTTCTAGCTGATAAATATAATAACCATTAATATTTTCATCCTCAGATATAATTTTATAGGTAATTCCTGATATATTTTTATTCATCTCAGTATTTGGATACTTTTCTCTTAGTTCTAAATTAATTGCATCGCCACGTAATGGAGAGAGTGAATCATTAACTCTTTTTTCTAATTTAGAATTTAAATAAAAATCAATTACTTCAATCTTAAAAGGGAGCTTATTATATGACAAAAATTCTTTTTCTTTTAATAACTGCTCATTAAAATTAATGACTTCAATACTATCTTTATATTCATCTAAATTTAGGACTGTAAATTCCTTATAATAAAAGCTGTGCATATAGTTTGATTTTTCATCTTCAACAATAACCATATTTCCTTCAATGCTAAATACATTTGTTATAGCTGATCCGATTAATAATATTAACGCGCCAGCATGGACAGTTAGTATACCAATTTTATTTTTTCTCCATGAATTAGGTTTAAGAAAAAAAGAAAATAAGTTGACTGAAAGAATGCTCATTGTTAGTAAGCCACCAGGTAAAGGAATATTATAAACCCATAAAATTAAACTAGTAAAATATTTTTTTTGTGATTCGAATAGGCCAATATCTTTTTGTTCAATAGTACCAAAAAAAACTAATACCATTAACCAAATTATAGTAAATACAAAAATTTTTGGATTTGAAATTGTTTTTATTATCTTGTTCTTCATCATTAAAATATTATGCAAAAAATATGCCAATTACACCTTTATAAAATACAATGACATTATGTCTTAATTTATTCTATGAATTGATTTACAAAATAATTCAAACTCATATTTTAATTCAGATAAAGTATCAATAGACCCTACCATCTTTACAAATATAGTTTCTAAAATAGAATTTGAGTTTTCATAATAAGGCATTATTGTAGCAATCATAGCTTGATTATTATTTTTGTTATACAAATCAAAAATATAAAACTCACCTAACATGCTTGATTGAGTTGATGATTCATTCATCAATTGATTAAGTTCTAATGGAGACAAATTTATTTGTCGTCTCCATCTATTAACATTTTGTTCAACACCACCTGCATCTCCAGGAAATACAGTGATTGATAAATCAATCAACTCCCCATTAGAAGATCGTATATCATAGCTAGCTAATCTAAAATCAGTTGCTTTTTTCTCTATCCAATTATTTGGAACTATCCAATCAAGACCAGATCTATTTTCTTTATTATTTTGTTTAGCAATTAAGGAATCTGTTTTCTTTACTTTGTAAACAGTGACAGGGTTTTCATGGTTGCATGAATAAAAAATTAAAACTAATATAATGTAAGCTAGATGGAATGAAAATGTTTTCACTTATTTATTCAAAATACTCCCATCGAATATCACGTAAAAAATATTTTATTTCTTTATCAGTGTTTACATTAATGTTAACATAAAACTCTGCAAAGTCACCAGGATTTATTGAAGCATCAGAAATGATACCTGAACTGTAAATATATTTTGAGCCAGATACAAATGCTGAGTCAGTAGCTATAAGGTTAGAATTTTCATCATGAAGTGTATATATCACCCTAGCAAAATCAGCTCTTTTTAAACCATTATTCTTTATGGCCCCTTTATATGCTCTTTTATTTTGATATACTTCTTCTATAGCATCTCCAACAAATTCTAAATTAGCCAAAGGTGGCAAAATATCTTCTGTGTTAATAACTTCATTTTTATTGATTTGAAGTTGCCCAATTTGAGTTTCAACAATTAGCTGATCAACATTTTCATAAATGATAACACCTTGTATTGTCGTACCATTTGATAACTGTATTTCATGTTTAATTCCAGGATTTTTTAGAAGCTTTAGGACCTCAGTATTAAAATTTGGAGTAGAAATTTGTGATTGATATTGAATGACCTGTTCTTTCAATAGTGCAATTTCTGATTCAATTTCTTCAAGTTTTGGATCAACTGTATAAAAAGGTTTAGTTTCATCATTAAATAATGAAATATTTTTAATTTTACTTTCTTTAGTAGTTTTTTCGGGGGCATTATTTTTATTCTTATCTGATTTAGAACCAGAGCATGCATTTAGATTAACAGCTAATGTTATAAGCATTAATATATTTAAATAAAATTTCATTTTTCTAACTCAATCTGATTATTCATTGCCCTAAAAGATGCTTCTCTCAAAATAGATTCATATTCTGGCATCACATCCATTGATAATATTAAATCTACAATTTGATCATAAAAAATATAGTTTTTAGAATCATTTAATAATACAATTACTTTATCAATGACAGATGGGTCCCCAAAGTTTGCTAGAGATTTAATAGCTTTAATTCTTATATGATAGGGCAAACTTTCTGTTAAAGCAACCTCTATAATCACAGGCTTTAACTGAACATTATTTTGCTCACTCATAATATCCATTAATCTTATGAGCATACTGTAATATTGTTGTTTTCCAATTTGGTATGATTCAAGTAAAGCTAAAATCATTTGTTGATTATCAAGATCACCCATTACTTCTAAAGCAAAATCATTCATGCTTTGTCTTGTATTTGGGTCGCCTAAAAGTTCAATAAAATAATCAACCAATTCTGTAGCTTCTTTTTTAGCTAAAATATCGACAGCTAATTTTCTTGTAATGAGATTATGCTCTTTATTTTTAGCAATTTCCATTAATACGGGAATTGCCCTGTCATCACCCATATCTCCAAGTGTAATTGATAATAGTTGACTATTTTTTTGATGATTTATCCTACTTATCTCGTATAATTCAAGTAGAGTTATAATTTGATCATCTGTACCATTTTCACCAATAGCTTTTACAATAACTTCTCTTAAATCCATAATTTTTGATTCACTTTTTTTCAGCGCTGAGGTCAAAGCATTGATGGACTCATTATCTCCATACTTAGCTAACAGTTCAATTGATTTAATCATCATATCTAAATCAATTAATTCTGCATTTCTTATAGATTTTTGTATAGCTTCAATTACTAATGGGTCTTTACTTTCTGCAAGCGCTTCTAGAGAGGCCATTCTTACATCATATTGTAAATTAGGATTATTATAGGCATTAATTAATAATGTAATTGGCGCTCTTTTTCCATCAGATAATAAATCTCTTTGATTATTTACATCTTCCATTGTTTGTATTTCAGTATCATTAAATGAAATACGTTCAATTTTTCCATTTCTCATAACGCATGATGTTAGAAAAAGACAAATAAATGATAATATATAGACTTTATTTTTCATATTTTGTAATTATAATACCCAATATAAAGGTAAGGAATATACGATAAATCCACCAAATATATCTATATGAATTAAAATAATTAGTTTTCATTCCAACTCTTTTGAGTAAAAGTCTGGTTTTCATCAAAAATAGTAACAGTGAATTTGGTTAACCAATCTCCTAAATGAATGAATTTATTTTTATTTTTTTCAATGATTCCGGTTTCATGGTAATGCCCCATTAATAATGTATTGATATTATTTTTATCCATTTTTTTAAAAGCATAATCTTCTAATTCATTTTTTAATAGTTTATTTAATTCTGGATATTTTGGGTTAAGTTTATTTTTTGAATTTGAAATTTTTTTTGCAAAAAATGTCATAATTGAAATTGGTATTAGTCTGATTAAAAAAATAAATATCCAGTTACGAATTATTTTTTTCATAAATCGGTACATAGAATCATTTTGTAAAACTCCATCACCATGTGTTATTAACATTTTGTGATCTTTGATCTTGAAAATGAAATCTCCTTTATGTAGGTTACAACCAAATGTTTTTTTCATAAACCCAAAATCCCAAAAATCATGATTCCCAGCAATGTAATGAATTTCAATTTTATTTTCATTTAGAGCTTTTAGATTGTTTATAAGATCATCATAATATTTAGGAACACCAAAAAATGTTTGCAACCAAAAATCAAAAAAATCACCTCCAATAATTAATGTCCCTCCAGTTTCTTTGATGTGATCAAATAAATTAAAGAGTTTATTTCGTCTTTCACTTTCATATTTATTTTGCTCTAGTAAAAAGTGATTGTCAGATATGAAATATACTGGTAACTTCATTTTCATTATTCCTATACTATAAATAATTTATATTTATTTATATTTTTGTTTATTTTGGAAACCTTTATTCATTATTATATTATAATAAATATAACTAAATCAATACTATGAAATTTACAAAATATATATTTTTAATTTTTATAATTCCTATATATTGCCAATTCGGAAAAAATATTGTTCAATATAAAAGCTTCGATTGGCATTATATTCAATCAAAATATTTTGATATATATTTTTATGATTCAAATAATAATTTGACAAACATCAATAACAATGCAGAATTTGTTGCTAGCGAATCACTAAAATCCTACGATATTATTTCTAATGCAATTGGGTGGAAATTAAAAAATAGAATTCCAATTATTGTTTACAATTCTCACAATGATTTTCAACAAACTAATATAATTGATATGTATATGCCTGAAGGCGTTGGTGGAGTTACAGAATTATATAAAAATAGAGTTGTAATTCCCTTTGATGGCAATAATCAACAGTTTAAAAATGTTATTCATCATGAGTTAGTACATGCATTTATCAATGATTACATCTATAAAGGAAGTGTTAAAAATATGCAAAATGATGATGTAATATTAATACCGCTATGGATGAATGAAGGATTGGCAGAATTTTTATCATCACCATGGCAAACAGACTCTGACATGTGGATGAGAGATTTAGTAGTCAATGGTGAAAAATTGCCTAAGTTAAATGAATTAAATGGATATCTCGCTTACAGAGGGGGTCAATCTGTTTGGAAATATATTATTGAAGAATTAGATACTTTATATATACAAGGAAAAACAGAAGCACCTACTATAATTTCATCAATTTTTTCTGCAATAGCTACATCTCCAGATTTAAATACAGCATTAGAAAAATCATTAAATTTAGATTTAGAAGATTTAGAATCAGGATGGCATAAATACTTAAAATCAGAATATTGGCCTGATATTAATAATAGAAATTATTTAAATGATATTTCATTTAGCCTTTTTGATTATGATAAAATTAGTAGTACGTATGATATTGGCCCATCATTATCTCCTGACAAAACAAAATTAGCATTTTATTCTAATCAAAATGGTATCATGAGCCTTTGTATTGTTCCAAGTGATTGTAATAATTGTAATTCAAAATCTATAAAAACTATTTTAAAAAGTGGTATGTCTATTGATTTTGAAGAGTTGCATGTTTTAAAAGCAGGTATTTCATGGTCTCCCAATAGCGAAAATATTATTATAGGTTCTTCATCTAAGGGTAAAGACTTGCTTTATACCATTAATATTAATTCTAATAAAAAACAAAAGCATGAGTTTAATAAATTTAATTTTGGATCAATTTCTCAACCTATTTGGCACCCTGAAGAGGAAAATATAATTGCTTTTATCGCCACTAATATTTCTCAAGGTGATATATATTTATATAATCTTGATACACAAAAAATCACTCAACTAACAGACGATATTTTCACTGAAAAAGAAATAGCTTGGACTAATGATGGTCAAAGCATTTTATTTAGCGCAGATCGTACAACTAATCAAAATGAGTCATGGTCTTCGCAATACGATTTATTTAGCTACAACATTCAAAATGAACAAATCATTCAATTAACCAATACTGATTTTAATGAGCATTATCCAATATCAACTAATAATGATAGCACTTTGCTTTATATTTCTGATTCTAATGGAATAAATAATTTATCCGTTAAAAATATTGCTGACTCTTCAATTAATGTATTTACTAATCTATATACTGGAATTTCACAAATTACTGCCATTGATGATGAAATATATTTTTCAAGTCTAAATGATAGAAAATTTATAATATCAAAATTAGATTCAAATATTAATTTAAATAATCAGTTGGACATCAAGAATGCTAAATGGAAAGCAAAGAAAATAAATTATGACTTTACAAAACTAAAAAATAAGTTTGATAAAAAAAGACATAGTTATAGAAATTATATTTTCGATCAGAATTTATCTGCTGCAAACTCTGATTTAAAAAGTGATAGTTTAATTTTATCTAAAATAGATAGCAGTGGTAATTATGTTATTGAAAAATACAAAACAAAATTCAGTTTAGATGTTGGTCAATTATCAGTTGGTGTAGGATTAAACGCAAGAAATAATAACTATACTCAAAATGGATTAGCTGTTTTTCAGTTTAGCGATATTTTGGGTGATCATAAAATATATTTAGGAACAGAATTAGATGTAAATTTTAAGCGTTCAGATTATGCATTGGTATATAGGTATTTACCTAAACTGATTGATTGGACTTTTATGTTTAGTCATGATGGTTTTACAATTAGAGAAAATAGTTATATTGACCCAAATGGCAATTTATTAGAAAATCAAACTTTATATGAAAATATATCTCTTGGTATAGATGCAAACAGACCACTTTCAAGATTTAATAGAATAGAATTTAATCTAAGTCAATTTTTTATGTTAGTGCATGATGAAGTTATAAATGGAAGCTCTCAGTATGGAGGGGTTGAAAATAGTGACTTAGTATACTCAGGAAACTTAACAACCTTTAGCTCTCGATATGTTTGGGATAATACTAGATGGTTTTATACATACCCAAACAATGGTAGTAGATTTTATTTTAAATACAAAACAGATCCAAGAACCAGTAAAGACATAAACTTATTAAGTTTTGACGGTAGAGTATACAGACCATTATTTAATGGAGTTAGTATCTTTTTGAGAAATTTTTTAGGACATACATGGGGAGATGATAGGCAGTCTATATATTTAGGTTCAGAACCTTCAATATATTCTTCAACACCAGGAATTTCTGACTTTTACCTCAGTGAGTTTAGCTCTAGTAATTCCAACTTATTAACATTGTTTAATTTTACAGAAAATATTACTCCTATTAGAGGTGTGCCGTTTATGTATAAATCAGGAGATAATCTAGCATTATTTAATTTTGAATTAAGAGCTCCTTTTTTACTATATTATTTTCCTGCAATTAAATGGTTTGGTCAAATAAACGGAGTTATATTTATTGATTTAGGTGTTGCATGGAACAATAATGAGCCCCTGCCAAATATATCTAATCAATCAAATTGGATAAAAAGAGAAGAAGCCCCAAATAAACGTACTGGATGGGTTATGTCTTATGGCTGGGGTCCAAGATTTATATTTTTAGGAATGCCTTTAAAATTAAACTTTGCATGGCAATACAATCCAATTACTAAAGAAAAATCAGATCGAAGATATGAAATTACAATAGGAATTGATTTATAATTTGCAAAAAAGATTAAAAAATGTTTATATTTAAAACGTGCAAAACGTGTAAATAGAGGAAACTTTTATGAAAATTTTATATTTAATCTTATTGATTTCATCATTGGTTTGTCAGAACAGTTTAGAAATTAATGTTGATAGGTCATTGATCAAATGGAAAGGAACAAAATCTACAGGCTCCTACCATGATGGCTTTATAAATGTTAAAAGCAGCTTAATCGAATTTGATGAAAATAATCTTTTAGTTGGTGGTGAAATTATCATTGATATGAACTCTATTGTATGCACCGATATAAAAAATGAAAGTTCTAACAGTTATTTGGTTAAACATTTAAAAAATGATGACTTTTTTTCTACAGACAAGTTTCCCACAGCAAATCTTATAATAATAAATGTAAAAGATGAGGGTGATAATAAATATAAAGTAATAGGAGATTTAACTATAAAAAATCAAACTCACCCAATTGAGTTTGTAGCAAATATTTCATTTGATAATAATGTAGGGCTAGCAACAGGAAAAATAGAAATAGATAGATCAAAGTATGGGATTAAATATAAATCAATATCTTGGTTTCCAGATATTGGAGATAGATTTATAAATGACATATTTGAGCTCTTTTTCAATTTAAAAGCAGAGAAGCAATAATGAAAACATACAACCTAGAATTTGAGCAATTTATAGATTTACCAATTGATGATGTTTTTAATTTTTTTTCTAAACCAGAAAATCTTTCATTAATAACGCCTCCAAGATTAAAGTTCGATATAATTACACCAACTCCATTGGAAATGAAAGATGGGCAGTTGATAGATTATTCATTGACAATTTTATATACAATAAAGTTACATTGGAGAACATTAATTACATACTATGATAAACCAAGAAAATTTGTAGATCAGCAGATTAAAGGTCCATATTCTCTATGGCACCATACTCATACATTTGAGGAAAAAGATGGAGGAACTGTTATCAAAGATCATTTAACCTATGCAATACCTATGGGATTAATTGGCAGGATAGTAAACTTCTTTTATATTAGACATGACATTCAAGGAATATTTAAGTATAGGCATAAAATTTTAGATACAATCTTTTCAGAAATTAAAAATCAATCAGGAAAATCATTATGAAAGTAGCAGTATTTGGAGGTACAGGATTTGTAGGAAAATATATCCTAAAATCACTCAAAAATCATGAACATGAAATTTATTCCTTAATAAGAAATGGAAGTGAATCAAAAATAAGTGATATTGATGGTATTAATATTATTAATGGTGAGGTATATAACAATACATCTTTAGATCAAACAATGATGAATTGTTCTACAGTGATTTATAATATTGGTATTATAAGACAGTTTAAATCAAAGGGTATAACATTTGAGAAATTGCATTATGAATTTGCTAAAATGGTCATAGATAGAGCAGTTCATTATAATATTAAACATTTTATTTTAATGAGTGCTAATGGAGTCAAAGAACAAGGTACTGGATATCAATCAACTAAATATCGTGCTGAAGAATATTTAAAAAGTACAGGCCTTAATTATACAATATTTAGACCTTCTTTAGTATTTGGAAAACCAAAAAACGACCAAGAATTTTGCTCTCAACTTAGAGATACTATGTTAAAATTACCTATTCCTGCTCCGCTTTTTTTCGCAGGATTAAACATTACCAGTGCAGGTCAATTTTCAATGTCACCAATACATGTTGAAAATGTAGCTGACTTTTTTGTTAAATCAATACAAAATGAAAAACATTATATGCAAACATACGAATTAGGTGGAACAAAATCATTTAATTGGAAAGAAATTATTAAAACAATTGCCTCAGCCCTTAAGAAAAATAAGTTCATGATACCTGCACCTGTAATGCCTATAAAATTAGTAGCAGCATTATTTGATAGATTTAAGCTTTTTCCAATCACAAGAGACCAATTGACGATGTTATTGGAAGGAAATACTTGTGATTCTTCAAATCTTTTTTCTGATTTTGATATTCAGCCTATTGATTTTAATAGTAAAAATTTATCATATCTTAGGAAAAAATGATTAGATATATAAAACTCTATGATTTAATTGGCTTTAAAGTTTGTTGGGTTCTATGTGCTTTTTGCTCTATATGGAACCAGCCTTACTTAGGTCCTATTGCAACATTACTTTTTATATTAATTCATCTTTTCTTTGTTAATTTTCGATCAAGAGATATTAAAGTAATTATTATAGCTATTTTATGTGGTTTAATATTAGATTCGTCATTTTCAAATTTATCTTTAATTAGCTATAAGGGCGGCATCTTGGCTAAATACAGCTTATCTCCTTTATGGATACTATCTATGTGGGCTGGATTTGCATTATCTATGTTGTACACACTTGAAAGCATTAGAGAAAAATATATATTATCATCTTTATTAGGTTTAGTTGGAGGACCGCTATCTTACAGCGCTGGAGTTGGTATAGGCTCAATTACCATATTAACTACTTATTCTTATATTTATTTAGCAATTGCTTGGGCTTTGATAGTGCCCTTATTATTCAAATATGCAAACAACCAAGATTAACTAATGGTATCTATAGTTTTATTCAAGAATAATTTACGATTAAATGATAATGATGTTTTGTTTGAGGCCTGCAAATATAATGACAAAATACTTCCGATTTATATTTTAGATGAATTAAATACTGATAAGCCACTTGGTTCTAGCTCTAAATATTGGCTCCATCACTCTTTGAAGTCATTAAATAATAAATTAAATAATAAGCTACAATTTTATAAGGGTGACACTATAAAAATTATTGATAGATTATTAGATATTCACTCAATTGATAACATTTTTTGTGAAGAAGCTTTTTTGAGTATGGATATAACACTTTTTGATAAGCTAGATAATCTATGTAGTTTAAAAAATATTTCATTAAGCACTAAAAATTGCACATTACTATGGAAGCCTTATCATATATTGAAAAGTGATGATACACCTTATAAAGTATTCACACCTTTTTACCGCAAAGGATGCTTAACATCAGATATTCCAAAAAAACCTGTTGGCAAGCCAAAAGAAATCAATTATTATGATTGTAAAAATGATACCTATTTAGAGCAATTAGAGTTATTAGATAATGTTCAGTGGCATAGTAAATTTGAAAAAATTTGGAATATAGATGAACAAAGTGCATTAAACATTTTCAATGATTTTATTAGGACTAAAATAAATGATTATAAATTAGAACGTGATTTCCCTGCTTTAAACAAAAATTCTTCACTTTCTCCTTATATTAGATTTGGTTTAATCTCATTAAATAGAATGTGGTATGAGTTAGATAAATTAAATTCTAACAAAAGTATTGATCATTTTAAATCAGAGCTTGGTTGGAGAGAGTTTTCATATTATTTATTACACCATTTTCCGCATTTACAATACAAAAATATGCAGCCTAAGTTTGATAATTTTGAATGGGAAAATTCAATTAAATACTTTGACGCTTGGAAAAAAGGTCAGACGGGATATCCTATTGTAGATGCAGGTATGCGTGAACTATGGCAAACAGGATTTATTCACAATAGAATAAGAATGGTAGTAGCATCATTCTTGGTTAAGAATTTATTGATTGATTGGAGATTAGGAGAAAAATGGTTTTGGGATTGTTTGGTTGATGCAGATTATGCATCTAATGTAGCTAGTTGGCAATGGGTTGCTGGAACTGGTGCTGATGCTGCTCCATATTTTAGAATCTTTAACCCAATACTTCAAGGTAAAAAATTTGATACAAACGGTAAGTACATTAGACATTATGTTCCTGAATTAAATTCATTATCTGATAAAGATTTGAATGAGCCTTGGGAAATTGAGCATAACTTAAAATATCCTCGCCCAATAATAGAATATAGATATTCAAGACAACGAGCATTAGAAAAATATGAAAGAATTAAATGAATAAAAATAAATTAAATCTCACCCTATTTATATTAATATTTTTTTTAAGTAGCTGCTCCAGAATATATTTAGGAAAAAAAGATTATCCTGATTTTAATCCAGAATTACAGGCAAATCAATTAGGTGAAATAGTATTACCATATGAAGATGGTCTTAGAACTACAGGGCAACCAAAAGAGTATGAGTGGTGGTATTTTGATACTAAGCTAGATGATGGAAGTATAGCAGTAGTTTATTTTTGGAAGATTAATGCAATTAAAGATATTTATTATATTGGTGTTAATTATAACAAGCCTGATGGTACTGAATATAAGAAAATCAAATTTTTTAAATCTAAGGATATATTTTTTTCAAAGGATAGTTGTAATGTGAAATATAATAATAACTTATTTATTGGAAATTTAGATAGCTATAAAATAAAAATTGACCCTAATGATTTTGATGGTTTTGGATTAGATATAAATTTAGAGTCAAAAATAAGTGCCTATAGACCACAAGATGGCATCATAAATGCTGGTGAAGATTATTTTGCATGGCTTGCAGCTGTACCAAATGGTGATGTAACTGGCACTTTAACTTATGATAACAAACAAAACAATATTTCAGGTAATGGTTATCATGATCATAACTGGGGTAACATTGAGTTGCAAAAATTATTTGATAATTGGTTATGGTTCAGAGGTACAGTAGGTCAATATACAATCATTGGTTATGAATTAAATACAATTTCATCAAGAGGAGGCTATTCAATTCCTGGAATCTTTATTGCAGATAGTACTGGAATTATCTATGAGAACTATGGACAAAATGGTATTTTTACGGCAAAAGAAAATTTAATAACTGATCTCTACAAAAGTAATAATGAGCCCCTTTTTTCAAAATTAAAAATTATTACTAAAGATGATTTTTATTTAGAGATAGAAGGTAAAGAAGTTATTGAAAATTTATATTTATTTGATGTTAATAATATTCCACTTTTACCTAATTTGTTTCAATTTTCAAATATAGACCCATATTATACTCGTTATAAAAGTAAAGTAAAGTTAGAATTACCAAATCAGGACAGCTTCGAAGGGGAGGGTGTACTAGAAATTATGGATTTAAAATAAAAAAATTATTTCTCTTTTTTTTGAAAAAATCCAATAGCATCTTTTAATAAATATTTACTTCTCATAAATGTTCCAGAGCCTCTTCCTATTTCATTATTTTTATAATCATATAGTATAGATTCAGAAATAATTTTACCATCTTTTCTTTCTACAACTTTTGCCTTTGATGTAATCAGGCCTCTTGATACTGGTTTAGTTAAGTAGAGATTAAAATTATATGTAAATAAAAATACATCTTCAATATAAGTGTTTGCAGCCCCCCAAGCAGCATCGTCCAACATTTTAAAATATATAGATCCATGTAAACTATTAGCTGAATGATGAAAATCTTTTAATACTTTCATTTTAATTTTACAGCGCCCTAAACTTAATTCCATAGTTGGATTAAAAATTTTGTTAATTGGAGCAGAATGATATCCATTAATTATTTTTTTAAAATGTTTTTGATTCATTGTCTATAATATAAAAAGCAGATTATTATTTTTTTTCCAAAACATAAATCATGTATTTTTTTTCTTTTATAAATTTATCTGGGTCCATTGCAGCAAATTCTCTTTGAAATTTTTTAGAAATATTATCTTTAAAATCACCAGTTAAATAATATAGCCATCCTTGTTTATGTTTTAATTTTTCATTACTAAAAAATGCTAGCGGTTTAATAAATCTGTTTATAAATGTAATAGCATATTTAAGAGTTGGTAATGAATTTAATGTTATGTCTTTTTGATAAGTAATTTTCCATCCATTTTTATCAATACTTTTGATAAACTCATTATGTAAATGACCTGACTTATTAATACCATCATTGTTAATTCGAAAGTAATCTGTGATTATCCACCTTCCATTTTTAGATAATATTTTTGATACGCAATTAAAAGCAGAATTTAAATCTATATATTGCAATGATTCAGAATTAATAATAGTTCCATATTTTTCATTAGCATTAAAATCTTCAAATTTAGTATGATGAACAGTTAATTCAGGATATTTTATTTTAATATGATTTTTCTGATTATCATCTGGTGTCAATGAGTGCACTTTTATTCCTTTATCGTAAAGCATTTTAGACAAACCACCCATTCCACAACCCACATCAAGCAAGTTATTTTTTTTATCTATTATTTGATTAAATATTAAATCAACATATTTCATTTGTGCATCTTCTAGACCTTTAAATGAAATAGATTCTGGATTTATATTGACATCTTCAAAATAACCATAGTGAAGCATGTCGTTTTTAATAATTTTAGAATATAACATAAGCTCTAAATCTTCAGAAGATTTGATATGATTTGATTGCTTTTTATGAAATTTATAAGCTTTAATTAGCTCTAAGGGATTAATTATTTTTTTTATTAACGAATTCATTGATCTAATTTATTTTTTTACCCAGTAGGAATAGATTGCATTTTTATCAAGCTGTTTTTCTTCAGCTTTCACAAATTTTTGTTCAATCTTTTTATGATCAATTGGGAAAAAAGTATCTATATTTTTTGATTTTATTTTTACTAATGTAATGTGTAGGTGTGTAGCAAATTCATAAAAAACTTTATAGATACTAGAACCACCAATGACAAAAATTTCATCAATTTTATTTTTACTTAAAGTTTCGATGCATTTATCAATATTATCATAGGTATCAATACCATCAATTTTATTACTAGAAAAAACGATATTTTTTCGTTTAGGAAGTGGTTTAAAGGGCAAAGAATCCCAGGTTTTTCTTCCCATTACAATGGTAGAGTTAAGTGTAATTTTTTTAAAATTTTTTAAATCTTCAGGTATATGCCAAGGAAGACGACCATTTTTACCTATTCCTCCATCATGCTCTTGAGCCCAAATTAGGTGGATTTTCATTATACCGCTACAGGGAATTTTATAACGGGATGATGAGTATAATTTTTTAATTCAAAATCTTCAAATTTTAAATCCCAAAATGGTTTATTTTTTATTATAAGTTGAGGTAAATCATGTGGCTCACGTTTCAATTGTTCTTTAAGGCCATCTATATGATTAACATATATATGTGCATCATTTATATAATGAGAAAATTCCCCAAGCTCTAAATTTGCTTCTTGTGCCATCATTTGAGTTAGTGTTGCATAGCATGCAAGATTAAATGGAATGCCTAAAGCAATATCCCCACTTCTTTGAGTAAGGTGACAATTTAATTTGTTATTTGTGACACTAAAAATAAAAAAGGCATGACAGCTTGGAAGTGCAATTTGATCTAGCACTGAAGGATTCCATGCTGACACAATAATCCTTCTTGAATCAGGGTTATTTTTAATTAATTTAAGAGCTTCGTCAACTTGATTTATATATTCTTTTCTAATTTCACCAGTCTTAGGATTTTCAGTAAATTTTTCCCAATTAACCCATTGATATCCATACATTTTTCCAACTTCCCAATCTTTTTCTTCGGAAGTCCAGGCATCCCATATTTTGGTATGTTGACGTAGATTTCTTATATGAGTTTCTCCAGATAAGTACCATAAAAGCTCTCTTACTACTGAATTGAAAAAAACTTTTTTTGTAGTCAACAATGGAAACCCTTTTGATAAATCTATTTTGTAATGATATCCAAATGACATTAATGTATCAGTACCAGTTCTATTTTTTTTTATAATTCCGTTATCAAGAACATGTTCAACTAAATCAAGATAGGCTTTCATTATTTTGGGTCCCTTTTCTTTAGCCCATTATAAATTTGTCTAGGCCTATTAATTCTGTTATTTGGGTTTAACATCATTTCTCTCCAATGAGCAATCCAACCTGGCAAGCGCCCTAAAGCAAACATTACCGTGAACATATTAGTAGGAAATCCCAAGGCTCTGTATATAATACCCGAATAGAAATCTACATTAGGATATAATCCTCTTTGAATAAAATAATCATCATTTAATGCTACTGATTCCAATTCTTTTGCAATATCCAGTAAAGGATCATTAATATTTAATTTATTTAGGACCTTTTCAGTCATCTTTTTTATGACTCTAGCTCTTGGGTCATAATTTTTATACACTCTGTGACCAAATCCCATTAATCTGAATGAAGAATTTTTATCTTTTGCTAGATCAATAAATTTTTTATAACTACCACCATCTTTATTAATCATTTTAAGCATCTCAATTACAGCTTGATTAGCACCCCCATGTAGAGGCCCCCATAATGCTGAAATTCCTGCTGATATTGTTGCATAAATATTTGCATGGCTACTTCCAACCATTCTAACTGTTGATGTGGAACAGTTTTGTTCATGATCTGCATGTAAAATAAGCAATAAATTGAGAGCTTCTATTATGATGTCATCACTATGGTGGTCTTCTTGTGAATCCGCAAACATCATATGTAAAAAGTTTTCAACGTACCCCAGCTCTGGCTCAGGATAAATAAAAGGTAGGCCATGAGATTTTCTGTAAGAATATGCAGCTATTGTTTTTACTTTGGCAAGTAATCTAACAATATTTATATCAATTTTCTCTTGGTCACTTATATCGTCATCTTGATGATAAGATGAAAGTGCTGTTACCATCGAAGATAATATTGCCATAGGATGTGCATTAGGTGGGAAACCATCAAAAAATCTTTTCATATCTTCATGAATGACAGCATGCTTTCTGAGACTTTTCTTGAATTTAATTAAATTATCGTCATTCTCTTGATCTCCATATATCAGTAAGTGTGATAAATCAGTAAAGTTTGTATTTTTGACAACCTCTTCAATTGGGTAGCCTCTGTATCTGAGGATACCAGATTCTCCATCAATAAATGTTATATCACTAATACAAGCCCCAGTATTTCCATATCCTGGATCAAGGGTAATGTACCCTGTATCTTTTCTTAATGAGGTGATATCAACTGCTTTTTCATTTTCAGTACCTTCAATAATAGGTAACTCAATTGTTTGATTATTATTTAATATTAGTTTTGCTTTTTTCATGATTTTCCAAATTTTATAGTTAAATTTAATTTAAGCGATAATTGCGTGATTAATTTAATAATTTTTTTACAAAAAATCTCTTCTAAAAAACATTTTTTTATTAAAAAATCAAAAATAATGTTTGGCAAGCAAACACTATATACAGTATATTTTTATTGCTTTTTACTATATCTTGTATACCTTTTGTATTCAGTCCTCGACGAGAAAAAGTAAAAAGATTTTGTAGCTTAATGTAATACTCTCTAGTATCACTAGCTTGTGAATTTAATAAAAATTAAAATGGAAGGAGCCGTCTGTCGTTTATGAAAAATTTCCCTCTTATGTTCTCTCATGATGGTAAAACCAATAAAATAATTGGCAAAAAACGCATCACCACTTATAAAAAACTTTATGATTATATTGGAACTCTTCAAGAAAATAATACTGTGAAAACACATGAAAATTATCTTGATGATAATGAATTAGCAAAAAGTATATATAGTAAAAAATATTATGTAAAAGATTTAAATAACGATTTGATTGAAGACAAACCCGAAGATGTTTTTAAAAGATTATCCTCCTTTTTGTCTACAGTTGAAGAGACACCATCAAAACAAAAAGAATTTTCAGAAAGATTTTATAATGAATTATTTGAGGGAAGATTCATTGCAGGCGGTAGAGTTTTAGCAGGAGCAGGAGATTTATATAGACTAAAAACACTTGCAAACTGCTTTGTTTCACAGATAGATACAGATGATATAGACTCAATATATAAAGCTGCATTTGAATGTGCTCGAACTTATTCATATGGTGGTGGTATTGGTGTTGATATTTCTTGTTTGAGACCCAAAGACGCAATAGTTCACAATGCAGCTGATAGCTCAACTGGTGCTGTTTCATTTATGGAGCTTTATTCTTTAACTACAGGATTGATTGGGCAAAGCGGCAGAAGAGGTGCATTAATGCTGACTATTGATGTAAAACATCCTGATGTTATGCATTTTTTACAAGTCAAGAAAACACCAAATTGGGTTACCAATCAAATTGTAGAACAATGCAACTGGTCTGGTCTTTTTGATGAATTTGAATTAGATACTATCAAAAAGCAAGTAATGGAAAATACTCAGGTTCGTTTTGCAAATATTTCGATTAAAGTAAGTGATGAATTTATGAGCTCTGTTGATGAAGAAAGAAAATATGATTCTAATACTTATTTAGTCTATCTTAATAAAAAAACAGCTGGATCAACTGCAAACCAATATGATCACTTTTCTGTAAAAATGCCTTCTAAAAAAGTAGACGATTATGAACTTATTAAAACTTTTGAATCTTTTGCAGCTATGAAAAAATGGATCAAAGCAGAACACAATAAAAACATCAGCAAAAAATTAGTTGAGGATGTAAATTGTAGAAATAAGTTTGGTGATTATAAAGTTACGTGTGATGATTATGAATTAGCAATAAGACAAGCCGGTGACTTTATGTTGTATTTTAATAATGAAGACACGGGCGAAATTAAACAATTAGTTAAAGCGCGTTCAATTTGGGATGAATTTGTTGAAGGAAACTATAAGACAGCAGAACCTGGACTTATTTTCTGGTCTACGATGTCTGACTACTCTCCATCTAATTATGTTGGACGACCAATCGTTAGTACAAACCCATGTGCTGAAGTACCTTTAGAAGATGGAGGTGCTTGTAATTTGGGCTCGTTAAATTTGTCACGCTTTGTAATTGATGGATACCAAAATAACGCAAGAATAAATTGGGATCAACTTGCAGAATCTTCACAGCTACTTGTACGTTTTTTAGATAATGTTGTTACTTGGAATGAAGATCTTAACGCACTAGAAAAACAAAGGTTAGCTGCAAAAGAAACAAGAAGATTAGGTTTAGGTGTTATGGGTATTGCTGATATGTTGAATCAGCTTGGTCTTTCTTATGATTCAGATGATGCAATTGATTGCATAGAACAGGTGATGGGCTTTATTACAAACGCATCATATCAAGCATCCGCCATGATTGCAAAAGAAAAAGAACCATCTCCAATATTTAATTTAGATGGATATAAACAGTGTCCATTTTATCAAGAAGCACTAAATGATGAAACTAAAAATCTCATAATTAAAAATGGTTTAAGAAATATTGCAATCATGTCAATTGCACCTACTGGTTCAATATCAAATATAGTATTAGGATATGAGATTAATGGAAAAAATTATATTGGTGTTTCAGGTGGTGTTGAGCCAATATTTGCACTTTCGTATACAAGAAGGTCTGAATCGTTTAACAAAAGATTTAAAGTATTTCATGCAACAGTACAAGCTTATATGGATTTAATGGATATAGAAAATAATGCATCAGAAGAAGAAACCTTACCAGAGTTCTTTTTCAGAACAGCACATACAGTTGTGCCTGACAAAAGAGTAAAAATTCAGGGTGTCATTCAAAAATATATAGACCATAGTATTTCTTCAACTATCAATTTACCAGAAGATGTTGAACCAGAAGTAATTTCAGATATATATTTTATGGCGTGGCAGAAAAAATTAAAAGGTGTGACTATTTATAGGGATGGTAGTCGTTTTCCTATACTTAGTGTTGAAAATGAATTAACGCCATTCCAAGCATACAAAGATAAGAAGTTTGAAATAGTGAATGAAGAAGGCGAAACCATCAAAGTAAGAGGTGATCATGTGTTAAAAAATGAATATGGAAGACTAACAACATTATATCATCACATGAATAATTTATCTGAAGCACCAACAAATGCAACGCAGGCAGTAGCTAAAGAGGAGATAAATAATGTATAAATTACCTCAAGGAGCTCAAATAAGAGAAGTAGCAGAAGCTTCTAAGCCACAATACAAAACAGATCCTAAAAGTATTCGCCCTGAAGTTGTAGATGCTAAAGTATATAAATTAAAGAGTGCATTTATTAAAAATTCAGTATTTGTTACTTTAAGTTTTATAAAATATGAAGATCAAATTAGGCCAATAGAAATTTTTATAAATTCCAAAGACTTAACTCGAGCACCGGAATATGTAGTATTAACTAGATTAATTTCAGCTATTTTTAGAAGATCAGCAAATCCAATGTTCATACTAGAAGAACTGCAGGGAATTTTTGATCCTAATGGTGGTTCTTTCAAGGAAGGGAAGTATTATCATTCCTTTTACGCTGAAATAGCAGATGTCATTGAAAGATTTTTCTATGATGTTGACATTTTGGAAAAACCAAATACATGGAGTGCAGAAAATGATGGTGACTTAGCGATTATAGATTCTCCTCCAAAAAAAAAAGTAGATAACGATACTTCTGAAAATGCGTCGTTTAAAATTTGTCCAGATTGCGGTGCAAAAGCACTAAAAACAGAAAATGGTTGTGATACATGTATGGCTTGCGGCTATAGTAAGTGTGATAAGTAGGAAAGGTTAAAATGAAATTAAAATTATTATTAAAAATTTTATGTGGCTTTATGATTTTGTTTACTTTGGGTGGAATATTAGCACCTGAAGAGATGATGAAAAGTTTTGGAATGTCTTATACAAAAGAAGCTGCTGTTATTTTACCTTTTGCTTTAATGGGTCAAATCTTTTTTATAATTTTAACTCTACAAATTTCAAACTGGGTTGAAGATCTTACTAAAGTATCAATGACATATGCTTGTCTTGTATCTTTACCCATATTATTAAATCTCTATCAAGCTTTTTCTGGTGTTGTACCTATGACAACTGCTTTTTATGTAGAACAGCTAATTTGGGGAACCTTCGTAATATTATTTTTGACAACCAAAAAATAGATTACTTTTCAACCACAAAATTTTTCCAATTTTTCATATATGAAATGAATGTTTCATTTAGCTTTGCATTTTTTAGCTGAGAAACTGTAAACGGAGGCCTTTGAGGATTATAATTTAAATCTGAAATATTTGTTGCCCAATATGGATGACCTATTGCAACTCTACCAACTCCAATTAAGTCAGCACCTTGCTTTAATAAATTTTCTGCATCTTTACTTGACCATACATTACCAGTACTTATAATTGTTGGTAAATTTGTATATCTTTCTGTAATAATTTGAGTTAAAGTTCGTTTTTCATCAGTTAAAAATTTTGATTTTAAAAATACATCCCAACAAGATAAATGTATAAAATCAATTGGCAGGTCCCTTAACATACCAACTAATTTTATTGTATCTTTTAATTTAATACCTATACTTTCTATCTCTGGTGATATTCTAACACCAACAATAAAATCTTCTGGAACATTTTTTTTAATTGAGTCAATTATATCTAAAAGGAGTCGTGCTCTATTTTTTAATTTTCCACCCCAATTGTCATTTCTTAAGTTTGTTTTTTCTCCTAAAAATTGTGAAATTAAATATCCATGAGCACCATGTAGCTCAATTCCATCAAAGCCAGCCTCATAACATCTAAGAGCACTATTTGTGAAGTCATTAATTATTTTTTTTATATCTTTTTCTGTGGCTTTTTTTGATTTGCCTGTATATGACTCAGTACATTCTAATACACTTGATGATAAAGGAATATGTCCTGTAATTTTTTGAGGAGATCTAATTCCACCATGAAATAATTGGGCAATGATAACACTTTTAGTACTATGAATAGCTGAAGTTAATTTTACCAATTGTTTTATATGAATGTCATCATAAACACCAAACTCACCCTCCCAAGCTTTTCCTTCAATAGAGACATTTGTAGCTGCAGTTGTAATTATTCCAAAACCACCCTTTGCTCTCTCATGTAACCATTTTATTTCATCATTTGAAATTATTCCATTATCATGACTTTGTTTATTTGTCATCGCTGCTAAAACAGTTCGATTATTTAATTTTTTATTTATTCTTTTAAAGATATAAGGCTGAGCAATTTTTGATATTTTCATTTATTGTAAATGGCTTTCTTTTATTGTCTTAGCTTTTATTGATATGGCATGAATATCAATTTTAATCATTTCAGAAAGAGCATCATATATGAGTTGATGACGTTTTATTAATGAAATATTTTCAAAATCTTCTGAAATGATTAATAATTTGAAATGACCACCTTGAGTATCTTTTTTATGATTTATATGTTTGTGTGATTCATCGATTATTTGCAAAGTATGTACATTAAAATACTCTTTTAGTTTTTTTTCTATTTTATTTTTTGTATTCATTTTTGTTTAAAATCAAAGTAAGCATATATCCACACAATGGATAAAAAATATGAAGCTATGTAAAATAAAATATTAATTAAAATAATACTATAGGATCCTGCAATTTGTGATGTGAATAGACCTAAAATAACAATGCTATATGTAATAATTATAATTGCAAGAATATGAAACAATATCAGTTTAAAAATATTTTTTAAATTCTTTAAACATAAAATATAAGAGTTTAACAGACATTCTATATTTGATTGTTGTGTATCAATCTTTATATAAAATCCAAAAAACGTATATACATATAAAATTAAAATAAATAAAATAACCAAATCAGGTATTGGTATGATAATAACTAGGAATAAAAACAATAAAAATAACAAAATAAACATTACTAACATATATGTTAAAGCACTTATTGAATCAGAAATTTTAAAAATTTGTTTTTTGATATTTGTAATGATAAACTGATTAATGAAGATGGTATAAAAACTAAAGGTTAGCACTAAAAGTAAACTAGAAAAAATATCATGATTTTTCATTTCACTCATTAAATTATCTAAGTTTTGTTCTATTTGTATATCTCTTAAAATACTAGGAGTGAATATATAAGATAATATTGTATATAATATAATGAGTGGTGTAACAGAGCGAACAGTCTCCCTAAATTTACTAGCACTTTTTGATAAT